>FUFK010070872.1_pt1 | contig 40296 bp, 37 predicted proteins | sample 1021851 | NCBI WGS metagenome assembly FUFK01 (sample SAMEA51879418, study PRJEB19060) | metagenome
CCATCTTCTAAACCAGTTATATTTTGTAGTGGTACTTCTAAGCCGATACCTTTTAAAAAGTCGTATATAGCTTGTGCAGACGCTTGTGGTCTAGCTGTTAAAACAAACACGTCTTTATTACCAAACTTGTCAATAGCTTTTTTAAGTTTAGCAACTAATGGGCCAGGTTTACCATCAATAACCTCGTTAAATTGACTAAAATCAAAACTAGCACCTTGCTCTTCTAATTTACCATGTTGTTTAGCAAATTCAGCAGGTGTAAGCTCAGTAGCACTACCATCAGGCATTTCAACTATAACTTTACTTTTACTAGTAGCCAATGTATCATCAAAATCAAATATACTTATGCCTTTTTTAGGCGTGTTTAAATCTCTAGCGTTACGCAACGCTTTATCATGATTATTTAAATCATTTAATAAACCGTCGTTATTTTTTGACTTGCTATATTTTTTAACTGTTTCGTTTGAATTTTTACTTAAAACTTTACCTTCATTTGCAGTTATTTTAGAATTAACCGCNCCATACTCTCTTATTTGCTTCAAAGTTGANTTACCACTAAATAAATCTCTAATTAATTGTTTTTGAGTTTTTAAACTAACATTATTATCATTAAAAAAATACTCAGACAATAATTGTTTTGTAGGTATATAATATTGATTGTTAAGATTAACACCAGCCTCTGTTAATCTTATAACAGACAGTAAACCTGGATCTAAATCTAAATTATTTTCTATAGCTGTATACATTAAATCAGGAACTGTAGATTTATAATCAACATCTAAAAGATCATTATTTTTTAAAGATAAAAAACCTTGCATATAAGTAGCTTTTGCAATATCTCCAACTTTATCAACATTACCATCAACTACTCCGCCTCTTAATATAGAATTAGCTTCATTTTGAGGTTGAGTATGTTCTTCTACACCTTTAGTATTTAATAGTGGTTTTTTAGTTCCAGGTATAGTCTCATATATAAGAATAGGAGCATCTGATCTTAATGGTGAGGTTTGAGCGTTACTAGCAGCTAATGCTATTTCATCTAAAACCCAAATATCTTTTGGATTATCTTTAGAATATGTTTCAAAATCTTTATAAAACTGAATTAAATCATCTAGTTTTTTAAGCTCAGCTTCAACATATCCAGGTTTTTTAGTTTCGTTTATAAAACTTTCTCTTAACTCTGCAGCACTAGTATAATTAGTTCTTTTATAAGAAGTTTGTTCTTTAGAGTTTCTTTTTATTATATTTTTATTCCACAACTCTTGAGTACCAAAAGGCGATCTATCCACTCCAAATGTTAAAGCTTTATTTAAAAACTGCTCATGCTTTGGGTATCTTGCTAAAAAGTTATTAATAACTCTTGATTCTCCTTGTAACACAGTTTCACCTTCAAAAGCTCTTACGNTTTCTGGTAGTTTTTTATTTCTATCATAAAGTTTTTTAGGCGCGTCAGTATATTTTTTACCAGGTTTGTAATTATTNTCTTTAGCATCTTGTATTCTACTTTTTGTAACAGTGCCGGATACTTTTTCATTAAATCTAGTTTTACTAGCGTTTTCTTTAACTTTAGTAATACTGAATTTTGCTCTAGGATCAACAATAAGTTTTTCAGATACCTTAGCTACATCTTCTTCTACAATATTAGCCCTGTTCATTACACTAGGTACTATATCTCTAAATAAACTAAATGATATAGCGTTTACTAAACCATCTTTTCTAGTTCCTTTAGTGCTAGCACCTACAGTACTACCTTTATCTAAACCAAAGTGTTTTTTAACTTGCTCTACAGTAGGTTTTTTTCTAGGATATTTTGATGGCCCTTGCTTTTCGTTTTCAACATAAAAATCACCTTCATCAATAGCTTTATCTATTTGAGCTTGTGTAGTTAACCTAACAGGTTCACCTGTAAATATTCTGTCAGCCGCAGGTGTTCTACGTTCCATAGCTACTAATGTAGCAATAGGTAGATTATTACTGTTAAATAAAACGCTATGATTATCTTCTAAAAACTTTTCAAAGTTTTTTAACTTATTTTTAACAGATTTAAATGATTTTTGCTGCGCAGCGTCTTTAACAAACGTTTTAAAATCTTTATCGTTAGTTTCAGGCGTTACACCTTCAACTATTTCAATAGTATTAGCTTCTATCTCATCTTCTAGTTTTTGATCAACAAATTGTTCACCATCAACTCTTAAACNTTGCTTTAACTCTGATCTTGGAGCTTCTGTAGTTTCTACATCTATAGTCTCATCAGCTACAGGTGTTCTTATAGAGCCAGTTTCACCAGCTTGCACATCTAAACTACCAGCTTGTTCTCTTCTATATCTATTAACTACATCACCTATTCTAAACTGTTGTAATTCACTAACAACAAAACCACCTAAGTCATTATTTGTTTCAGGATTAAACCTTGTTAAACTTCTTTCAAATAGTTGTTGTTTAACGTCTTCTACAAAATTACTTATAGATTTACCAAATACGTTGTCACCAGTAACACCAAACTTGTTTAATTGACCTCTAATTATACCGTTTAATCTATCACCAACTACTAAATCATTATATACATCACCAATAACTTCACTATCATATTGTTGTTTAGTAGTACCTTGTGGCACTAAAGCTTTTATTTGATTACCTAAAGCTGTTCTATCAGCTTGAGTCACAGATCCTTTAACCTCCGTTGTTGCTTGTCCAGCTAGATCTATAGCTTGCTCTGTTACTAAACCTTTTTGTATGTTTTTAGAATAATCTTTTACAAAATCATAAGCTTGTTGAGCCGTGTTAAATTTAGCTTGTTTAAATGGGGTAAATTTATTTACAAAAGAATTAAAAAAGTTTAATATTTTTTGAAAAACAGTTTCTTTATACTGTATATCGCCTTTAACTATAGCATCAGAAAAAACAGTAAAATACTCTTCAGCGTAATCTTCAAATTTATTTTCACCTACAACATTACCATCTTTATCAAGTTTAAATTTGTAACTATCATCTATACGTTTTTGAACTACATCTAAATTACCTTCTTCTCTTAATATTTCTATTAAACCATTAGCTAGTTCCAACCTAGTATCTCTATCAGTTAGCTTATCACCTATAATTCTATGTAATAACTCATGAGAACCTACAGATATAGCGTCTTTTTGTGAAGCAACCTGATTATTTATAAAAATATTATTACCTTGTATAAAACCATCAATATCACCACTTTGACCAGTAGCTTTTGCAAAATCTTCCGCAGTGTTAAATTCTTGTATTTCAACACCTAGTTTTTCAGCAGCTGGCTTAATTGTTTCGATGTTTTTAGCTAAGTGTCTTTTAGCTCCGCTTACAAACAAATCATAGTTTTGATTTTGTAAATCTACAATTTTTTCTACCGCGGTTTGTTTTGTTAAATCAGGATCATTGCTAGATAATATTTGCTGTAGTTTTATTATTTCGTCTTGATTTTTAGCATATGTACTTAACTCTTCTTGATTTAAAGAGTTTAAACCTTTTGAAACCTCTGCTCTAGCTCTAACTAAATTATTTTCTAATTTATTTATTTTATCTGATATTATTTTTTTACCTTCTTCTGTTTGCGTATTAGATAAATCTTTAGTTAATTTAGATATTTCATTAGCAACACTTAACATTTTATTTTTAGTATCAATAGGTGTTAACAAAAACTCTGCTCTATTTCTAGCGGCAGAATTAACACTACCAACAGCTCCCATAGTATTACCCATTAAGTTACCTAATATAAAAGAATCACCTAGTCTATATAAAGTTTCTTTTGCGAATAAATCTATATCTTTTCCTAACGTAATAGCATCTAATCCCATTACAGATAGCTCTGTAGCTGTTTCACCAATACCCTCACCAATACCAGCTACACCCATTTTCTTAGCAACGCTTGTAAAACCTGTTTTCAAAAACTCTTTAGCCGTTTCAGATCCTGATTTATTAGCTATTAAACCAGTATATTTCATTAAACCTCTTGTAGCTAGTTCAAACGTGCTTTCTAAAGCACCAGTACCAAGAGCATTAAGTGTAAGGTTTTGTATACTTTGTTCAGGGTTAGCTTCAAACTCTTCATCAAACTTGTTACCAGCAACGCTAGCTCCAAATAAAGCAATACCACCATAACCACTAGCAGCGGCGACTAGCGAAGGAGTTGTTTCAAGTAAACCACCAATAGCTAATTCTACAGCTTGTAAATAATTACCTTTTTCTATAGATTCAGAAACAGTGGAAAACTCAGTTAATCTTACGTTTTGATCTAATTCTTCTATAACTTTATCAAAACCAGCAACAGTACCACCCATACCATACTTAGGATCAAAAGTAACACCACCAATATTTTTCAAAACATTTTTAATTCCTTTTTTTTCTTCAACACTTAAATCAGGATTAAAAGCGTTTATAGCTCCAAAAATTATATTGTTTTTAGCTGTAGCTATACCTCTAAAACCATCTCTTACCCAACCTCTAGCAAATTTTGAAGCCGCAGAACCTAAAACTGATCTATTAGCAGCTTCTTCATCAGCTTGTTGTTGCTCTAGTTGTTTTGTTTTTAAATCTTCCTGTTGAACATAGTCATCATAGTATTTAGTAATACTCTGTATTTCATCTTCTGTTTTGCCTTGTTCACGGAGTTTTTCAGTTAAAACGCTTAATTCTATTGGCATATTATTAATCTATAATTTAACTTGTCTTTGACTAAACTCTTTATTTACTCTTAGTAATTTATCTTCAACTAAATCTTGTTTTGCGTCTAATGTTTCTGGCGTTATTTCGTCTTCAGCATCTTTTATAATTTTAAAAGATTTTTCTCTATCACTAGGTTCAAATTTAATAGCATTTTGTTTGATAAAATCTATAACTTTTTGATTAGTAGAAGCGCTATCAACAAATCCTATTTCACTAACAAAATTATTAAACGCGTTTGGATCTGAAAGATCTACACTAAATGTATCAGTTTGTTGTCCTTTTTTAAACTCAAAAATAACGTTAAATTTATTACCTTCTTCTTTATATGGATAACCTTCATCACCAAAACCAATAATCCTATTTATAGTGCCAAGTTTATTGTGGTTTTTACCTTTAAATGTATTTTCTAAAGGTAATATATCATATTCTTTACCTTTTGAAACACTGTCAGAATATAATGAAAGATTTTTTCCATATTCATCTAAAAAATTTTTAGCAGTATTAGCAGCATTTGCTGTTGAAATATCACTAGCACTAGGAGTGTTTATTTTAGGTGTTTCTATTGATAAAGCAGATCTTGAATAATTAGATACTAAATCATCTATTACAAACTCTTTAACTTGATCAACTTGATTATCAGATCCATCAAAATCACCTAAATCTTTATCACCAACAAATCTAATTTTTTGCTCCCATATAGTTTCAGCTTTATCTTGAACAAGTTTATTGATATTTCTATTTAAAGAAGTAGGGTTTTCATCATTCAATAACAATGTTTTTAGTTTAACTGGATCATAGCTAGTTATTATTTGGCCATTACCACTTACAGAAGTTTTTATAGCATCGTTAAATCTTAGATCAGAAGCTCTCAATGACTGTAATTGTTTTGGAGTTAATTCTAATCCACTTTCTCTAATGTCATTTACTGAATCATATTTAAGATTTATTTTTCTTGATATTATATCTGATATATCAACTTCTTCTTTATCAAAAGTTAAACCCGCAGCCGCTCCAAAACCAGAACCTAAAGCTTTACTACCATCAAAATTAACTCTAGGTATTAAAGTTTTTATTGTTTTATTTTCTTCATCATACTCAAGTTCAACATAACCGTTTCTAATAGCACCTTGAGCAAAATAATCTACCGCAGAGTTACCAGCTACCAAATCAGCATCATCTTGCATTGGGTTTTCAGATTTTTGATAATCAGATATTGATTTTAGTTTTTCAAACTCATTTTGAAAACCTAATATTTTTTGATTTCTAACTTCTCTACTATCATTTGGCATAACAATATAATCATCAACCATTTTAGCTATTATATCTTCGTTTTTACTAGCAAAATCAGCTCCTAACTGAGAAGCAACGTTTGTTAAAACCCTGTCTTGATGTATTGTTAACTCTTCATCTAATTTTTTCTTAGCTCTTATAGCATCAGCTTTTATAGAAGATGATTTTAAAATAGCAGACGCTATAGCTTGACTACCCTGCTGCATACCCCTAGCTATACCTTCGCCAGCACTTCTATATCTAATCTGTTGTGGTCTAGAGTAGTTTCCGTAATCAAATGTTTTTGCTTTTATAACTGGTAATGACATATTATTATTTTAATTTATTAAACAGATCCTGTTGTAGAGCCACCAACCGCATCATCAATATTAGCTTGCCCTGTTATTCCAGCAGCGGCTATGTTTGCAATATTTCCAAAAGCACTTCCAAGTATATTTCCTTGCGCAGCCGCAGCATCCATAGCTTGTTGTCCTGATTGTTGTGCCATACCAGATAATCTTGATATATCAGCAATAGATCTTGCTTCTTGTGCTTCAAATTGATAAGCAGCACCTAAAGCTTGTGCAGACTGTAATCTTTGTTGCTCAGCCATTCTTCTTTGTTGTGCTTGAGCTTCACCTTGAGCTCTTGCTCTTTCATTAGCAGCTTCTTGTGAAGCAATACTAGCAGCAACACCTCTTTTTGATCTCGCAGCTTCTTGTGCTAAAGCAGTTGCCCCACCAGCACCAGCGCCAGTAGCTCTTAACGTATCCAATGTACTAGCGAGTGACATATCAGCTTCTTCTGCTTGAAACTCTGCAGCTTCTGTAGCAACTTGTAAATTAGCAAATGGATTACTAATTAAACCACTTAAATCTGTAACACCAGCATAAGGGTTTATAATAGCTTGTCTATTGGCTAAAGCTTGATCTAATCTTCTTTGTTGATCTCTCATAGCTCTTTCTGCACGTTTTCTAGCTCTACGCGCGCTACCACCACCTATTAATCCACCTACAAGGTTAATTCCAGCTGCTATTAATGTTGCACTCATAATTTATTATTTATTAATTTGATGAAAACACTGCTTCATGTGATACTGAAAATAATTCAGCTGCAGTTGTTTTATTGTTTTCTAATTGTACTTTTGTAAAAAATCCTTTTATACCAGATACATCTATACCAACTACTTGTCCAGTTGTATTAGCACTAGTATTATTTCTTAAATGACCGTAGTATTTATCTTCTTTTCTAACAAAATTAACTGGTATACTAGAAGCTACAGTCGTGTCTTCATTTGATAATACAGTATACGCAGAGTGTAATGAATCTGTTACAGAAGAGTTCATTTTCCAACCAGTTGTTCCTTCATAGTTTATTGTATGGAAGTTTTTAACAACCGATGGGTTTTGATTAGCTATTAAATCAACAGTACTTACATAAGCGTTACCATAGAAATAATTTCTAAGATTACTAATGTAATGTTCGTATATATCAATAGCGTTAAACGTGTAATATTTTGCATTTAAACTAAAACCAAAGTTAGGTTTGTATGAATAAAAACTTATCCAACCGTTGTTACCATCATCAAAGCTAACTGTATAATCAGTAGCAGTTTGTTTTAAACATACTACGTATTTTTTATGATGCTCGTCATAAACACCATATATTTTATTTGATTTAGATAAGTTATCTCTAAAAAAGTCAGACATACCAAACATAGATATTGGTGTAATACCGTCTTGAGATAATCTCATCATAGCACCTCTGTTTTTATCAGCAAAGTATTTTCTATTACCATATACTGCAAAACTTTCAGGGTTTTTAGATATACCAAATCTACCTGAGTAAGGAACTACTTGTCCTATAACTTGAGCACCTGATACACTTAATCTTTGGCCTTCAGCTGTAAATATAGCGTCTTTATCAATTAAAGCTCTACTTACTTTATCTTCTTGGAATATAAGTAAATTAGTGTCTTCTGCATATAGCTTTTGTATACTACCATCTGCAGAATCTACAGCTCTAGTTATTGATTCAGCTGTACTAAACTCATTTGTTTGATTTACGCCAGTTCTAGTATTAAATATACCAGAATAAATCATGGCATTTTGCCTATGGTTTATATCGTAATTTTCATCAGTTATATAAGCTTTGACCCCATAACCCATAGAGTCTTCATTAAAACCACCTTTAATCCTAGATTCTTCAATATGCCAGTCACCTGTTTGACTAGTAGCATCAGTTATAGTAAAAGGAACACCATTTAAAGCATTAGTAGGCACGTTTGCTACTAAAGTATCTGGCTTTAATATAACCGAATTAAAATAAGATATTTCTAATGTATATGCCATCTAATTTATATTACATGTTTAAGGTTTACTTTACTGTGTACTAATTTCTGTTACCTCACCAGTACTATTTGTTCTAAATGAGAATATAGAGGAGTTTTGAGGATTTTTACTCATAGTATGCCATTGCCCATCACTATTAAAAGCTGTATATAGCCCAGTAGGTGTTAACGCATTTACTGAATAAGTATAAACAAAATCACCTACAACTGGTGTAGCACCAACTCCTGTGTGGTATTTTAAAACACTTGTTTGTTGGTCTTGAGCAAGCGAGAAGCTAGCATAAGCAACTGATGATATATAAAAACTAGTGTATTGTAAAGAACTAGTGTTTATAGTTAACGTGTTTAAAGAAGATTCTGTTACACCGTCAGAATCAATAACTTTTATTTCTAATGTATCAGATCTATCAGCAACTAACTCTGTGGTTGTAGTTATACCACCAGAAGCAGATATTTCATAAGTACCAGCGTTATTAGTTTGACTAACTAGCTGAAACTCCATATCGCTAAATCTAAAATTTTGATCAGCAGTTCCATTTTCAGCTCTTGCAGAACCTACAAAAGAACCAATATTTACTGTGTGATCTATTTGTATTGGGTTTATAGACAAAGTTATCACAGGAACAATATTTTGTAGTGATATATTTAAAATAGATATAAACTCTTCACCACCAAAAGTTGATTTAAACTTAAACGCGTACTCGTTACCGCTTTCACCGTAGTAAAAAGTAGTAAGTGTTTTAACCTTACTAGTAAGTGGATCAAACTCAAAACTAGAAGTTACATCATTATTTTGTAAATCAAATACAGATAGTAATTCTAATGTAGCATTTTGAGGACCACTAGCATTATTAGCAAATACCTCAAAAATATCATCACCNGAGTGTGTGGCTTCTGTTAAACCAGTACCACCATTGTTTAATAATAANGCAGATGTTATACTTGTTATACCTGTTAAAGAACCAGATATAGCTGTGTTTAAGTCAGATATTAAACCAGCACTCGATGTTTCATAAAATANATCAAGCTTAGAATTAAATGGTTCAGTTTCAAAAACAGCTAAACCACCTTGTCTAGATCCTATAGCTGGAAAACCAGTTTGATTAGCTGGTAATTTTGCTACATATAAATCACCTAATCCAGATTCAAAACCTGTAGCTGTGTTTTCACCGTAAAAATTAGCTACTGTATTTGTAGCTGTAGAATCATATCCAAACTCAGAAAGTGTACCTACTTCTGTTACATCAAATAAATCACCGTTAGATAAAATCGAAGCAAAAGCTGTACTAGCATTGTTATAATTTATTACTTTAGGAAATATTCTAGCTTCACTACCCGCAACACCAGTGTCTCTGTTTACATCTGTAACATCTCTAGGTATTTTATTTACGTTATCACCATTTAACGTTATAAAACCTATATTAGTAGCAGCTCTATGCATACCTGTAGTATATACATTATAATATTCTTGCTCTTGCTGTTTTACTACTATTCTATAAGAATACCAACCAAAAGGATTTTCTCTACTATAAGCGTTAGATATTGGTTGATTAAATCTTATTCTAAGAACATCACCCCAGTTAGTGGTGTTAGTAGTTGTATCTGTATAATCTTGCCACTGAGATGAATTAAAAGTAGTTGGGTCTTTTGCTGGCACGTAAATAGAAGATCTTTCAGTAGATGTTTTAGTCGTAGTAGATATAGGTAGTAAAACAGGTGTTTGTCTTCCAAATACATCTGATAAAACAATACCTACTTGATAATTTCTTCTTTGTTTTACAGAGTGATATTTATATTCGTTATATAAATAATCATCATTACTACTTGTTACATTGTTTTTAGTAGAAGTATCTGCATCAAAATCTATTATAGTATTAACTAAACTTCTTTTTTCAGTAAAATTACCATAAACAACTCTATTGCTAATTATCTCTTGAGACTTTGCTCTTAATGGAACATTATCAAAAACTCTTGTAGTTTGATCTTCTGGTAATGTTTTAAATGGCTCAGAAGATTTATACGTATAGTTTATTATACCGTCTGTAATAGTTGCTATAGAAGCGTCTAATTCATCAACAACTCTTACTGATAAATCACCATCTACTCTTGATAAAAGTTGTATTTTTTTAATACTATTATCTTGTAAAACAGTTGTGCTAGTAGAAGGCATCTGTATTTTAAAAACAACTTTGTTTATAAAATTAACCATATCTTCAACTTCGGCTGTTTCAAATATTTTAGTTTTTTGAGCAGCTGATATACCAGTTGCAGAACCTTCATATATCTTAGGTATGAACACGGCTTGTGTAAATGGGGCCATTGTAGAAAACTCACCATCATCATATTTAAACCTATAGCTAAATCTTACAAACTGATTTTTTAAAAAGTCAGAGTCAATTTCAGAATCAGTAGACATTGTAGAAGCGTTAGATGAATCTAATAATCTAATAGGATAAAAAGGAGCAAACTTAGCAACTGCTATTTTTGCTTCACTATTATAAAAAGAACCATTATCTATAGCTGTTTGTACATTTATTCTTCTTGGTTGGTTTAAATTATCAGTAAAAAATAACATGTCATCTATTATATTGACACCTGTTATTAAATAATCTTTTGAAAAATTTAAAAAAGCACCTTGAACTATTAGTTTAGGCGTGACATTTTCACTAGACTGACTCCAGTAATATATACCATGAAAAGTATCTGAATCAGCAAGTGGATTACCGCTAGAGCCCGGTGGGCCTATTAAATCAGAAAAAACACCTGTAGATCTATCTGTAACAAAATAAAAAACTCTATCTTTTTGGTTGTCAACATAAACACCTATAACCTCAGCGTTAGGATTATTAGCTACTACGTTTACACTGTCTGCATAAGGTATTTTATTACCTTTAACGTTTTGTAAGACACCTACATCAGAGTCATCAGACTTTGTTATTATTATGTTCTGAGCGTCTCTATATTGTCCATTAGGTAAAAGTCGATCGTCAAGATCTTTATTCATTTTACCTTGGATGAAATTATTTTTAATCTCAGGCATAACTTATTAGTTTTTTATGTGTTTGCTTTTACCTCTCATTATTTGAGTCATCTGCTCTAAATTAAGCTTAGATAACCTCAGCTTTGCGTTTCTAAGCGCTGCTCTTCTTTCTTTTTTGTATCTTTGTACTATATACTCAGGAATATTTCTTTTAGTTGCTAGAACATTAAAAGCAATGTGCTTATACAATGCTTCTTCTGCAAACTTATGTATTTTCATTTCAGCATCAGTACCTAAACTATCAGAAACATACTCCAATACTATTATTTTACCAGCTAAATCACTACTGAAGTTGAAGCTACCAGTTCTTTCGTTTACAGTAAAATAACCGTTTACTTGTTGATGCTCAGGTTCTAAACCATATCTTCTACCACCAACGTATTGTAAATACTCATCAGTTCCTATGTAATAATCATCTTCTGAAGCTAAATTACCAGTTATATTATCTGGATTAAAATTTTTCCATTTTTCTTCAGTATACGAAGGACCTTCAATTATATCACCATCATCAGCATAGAAATAATCATAGTTTTCATCTTGAGCTGGATTAGAAGTTGGGTTTATAGTTAAAGTAGTAGGATATATAATTCTTTTTATACCATCACTTCCTATATAGCTTAGTTTAACATAGCTAACATAATCTTGAGGCATAGCTAAAGCTAATGAAGGCGCTAATTCAACCTCCATAGATTTAACTGTTTTTAAAACATCATAACTAAACTCTTGTAAACCTCTTTTAGCGTGAAATAAAACATCAGACTTTCTAACATTGTCTATTAATTTTCCATCACCAACGTAAGCTACCATAAAGTTGCTAATAACACTTGCTAATGAAGTGTATCTGTAATTACCAAGGTCATCACCATCGTAATACGTTTGTTCACTTGTAGTTCCTAATAATCCCATTTATATTAATTTTCAAGTTGTGTTTTAATGTTATCTTCTTGAGTAGCCATTTGTATTACCGATGGATCTTTTATTACAACACCAGCGTATTTTAATACACCTAATACTAATTCAACTTCCTCTGAAGGATGTAGTGTAAAATCTACAGCATTAGCACTATCAAAAGTTAAAGCTCCAGTAGTAGAATCTACAGTATTAGCCCACACTGGATCAGCTGGAACAGATACATAGTCCATTTGTATAGTTGATAACGAGCTAGGGTTTACTGTTATAGTGCTACCTGTTATGTAGTATATTGGAAAAGTTGTAGAAGGAGCTGTTAATGGTGAAGATAATAAAAAGCTCAGTTTAGATTTTTCTATTCTTTCTACATCAGTTAATCTACTGTCTGCAGAAACATTTATAATATTGTAAAACGTAGGTAAAGTTCCTACGCCACTAGTTAATGATATGTTACTTGTAGCATAAAAAGGATCTATTTTATCCTGTATTTTTCTTGGTATATCAGCATATCCTTGTCCGCCTCTACCTGCAGATTGTCTAACTATAGCTCTATTATAGTCATAAAAAGCTTTATCAAGTAAATCTAATTGAACTTGTGAAGCTATTTTATTAAACTCTCCAGGCGTTAAAAAACCTCTAGACTCTTTGTTAAGTATTGATAATACTTTAGTGTATACATTGTCTACTGATATTGCCATTTTTATATATTGTTATAATCACTGGCCCTAATTAAAGGGCCGTGACCATTAGTTGTTAGTTTATTCTTTTTTGAATTGATTTGTAAACTTCAACACCTTCATCTGTTTTAAGCCATGCAGCAAATGCGCTATATGGATTTTCATCAAAAGGTACTTCCATTAACTTTCTATCAGTTGATCCCCAAGTAAAAGTTCTTTGATCTTGTGATAATCTTATTATACCTGTTTCATTTGCTTTAATAGCAAAGTTTCTAAGTATAACATTTTCATCTTGAACTAAATCTAAGAATAAAACAGGATTACTTTTAGCGAAGATATAAAGATCTCTTTTTATTTCACTAGAACTCATGTTACTCACAGATGATCCTTGTTCAACTCTTAATATAGCTTCTGCTTGATCAATATCAATAGATATAGCTGTGTTAAGAGCTTGCATCTCAGTTTCGATGTCTACTAATTGTTCTTTAGCTTCTGCTACTTGGTCTTTCTCTTCATATACATATCCTTTTTTAGGGTGATATAAAGATAAAAGTTTTTGTAATGGTTGATTTTGTTTCGGTACATATAAAACGCCTTCTTCAAAAATAATATGATCTAATATAACGTTTTTATCTTGCTCATCTACAAATACAGAGTTTTGATTACTAGCGTATCTAATTTCTCTATTCATATTCTTTTCTTCATCAAACCATAACATTGGTTTTCTTTTTGTAGATTTAGACTGTAAAACATAAGATAACGGTGATGCCGTTCCTTTTAAATAATACTGTCTGTCTTTAATTTCCCATTTAGGGCCTTGAGGTTCTACTACCTCAACCTTTTCTTTTTTAGCCTTTTTAGGCTTTTGAACTTTCGTTTCCATAATATAATATAATTAAATAGTTAAAAAATAAACCTAAAGGCGCCATAAAGACGCCTTTGGTTTAATATAAAAAGTATTAAGCGTCTAGAGTAATAGTACAACTTAATATATCTGGGTGAGCAAACACAGAGTTTACATCATCACAAACAACTAAGTATTTATCAGCGTTATAAGCGCCAATATCACTAATTTTCTGAGCTAGTGCTTTAAATACTTTAAGCTCACTATCAGCAGTTACAGTTAACGTAGCAAAGCTTCTTTTGTCTTCAGTAGCGTTAGGTCCTAAAGTATTTACAAAATTTACTATAATAGTAGCATCTGCAGCAACTGTCATACCTAAAAGTCCTGAAACAGGAAACATAGCTGCGTCATCTGCAGCGTCGATAAAAATTAAAAATTTATCCATTTTTGTTTAGTTTTAAAGGTTATTAATTATGATTCTTTCAACATTACAAAGTTGTTAGCACCTTGTACTACTAAACATCTTTCAGATAAATAGTGAACCTCCATGATGTCATCTCCAATATAAGAAGCAGAACCTACAGAACCAGTAACCCAAGATTTCATTCTTCTGTCATCAGTTTGTGAAGCTCTATATCTTACGTGTAAGAAAGGTCTTGCAATGTTTTTACCAAGTGATTGGTCATAAACACTAGAAGTTCCAGCAGGAATTAAACATCCTGAAACATCACCAAATCCACCTCTTGCAGCAGCATCGTTTAAGTATTTCCAGTCAGACTTATAGAAGTCATAAGAACCTCTTCTAAATCCAGAGAAACCTAAATTAAGTGCCATATCAGCAGAGTTTTCAAATACACCGAAAGAAGCACCACCTTGGTAGTTAGAGTTTAACCCAGCAACCATATCATCGATTGTAAGAGCTAAAGATCTATTTACGTAAAGCATGTTTTCTTCAATTGCACCTTGCTTGTCAAGATTTTTAAGTAGTAAATCAAAATCAGCTAAAGAAGCTAAATCTTCAAATACATTACCTCTTGTTTCNATAGCAGCAAAAAGACCTTCAGATCCAAAGCTGTCACCAGCATCAGCGATAGTGCTATCAACAGTAGAAGCACCAGGAACACCTTTTACAGCTTCAACCATAGAAGTTTCAAGATAATCTTCAAATCTCATTCTAGTTTCACCAGCAGATTTTAAGTACCAAGAGTAACCAACGTTACCAGCTTCATCACTACTTTCGATCCATCCGATTTGAGCAGTATCAGAACCAGAAATCTTAAAGTGATCTTTAATAATAATTGGTCTGTTGTTATACTGTTGGAACTGAGGCTTAAGCTCTCCTACCATAGAAGCAGAACCTTTAGCAAATTCAGAACCGTAAACAAATACATTGATTTGCTCATTGTCAGAGAAAACTACAGCAGTACCATCACCACCTGATAAATCAGTTTGAGTGTAAGGTAAAACAGTAAAGTTAGTATTGTTACCACCAGTAGCAGTACCACTAGTTTGGCTAACGTAACATTTAAGAGTTTTAAGTCCAGTTGCAGTATCAGTGATAATAACTGTATTACCAACTCTTAATGAGTTAGTTAAGTTAGTACCAAGTGAACAAGTACCTGAAGTTCCAACAAGTTGAATACTATCAGCACCGTCAGCAGCTCCACTACTTTTGTAAGCAATGTGAAGTCTGTTTTGCTCAGACCAAACTACTTGGTCAGATTCCATAGGCATTTCAGCCCCTACCATTTGAAGGAATCCACTAATTGAACGATTTCCGTATCTTTCGATTTCTTGTTCGTACAATTCAGGTAAGTATTGTTGTGCCCATCCAGCAGTAGCCGTAGCCGTGAAATCAATATAATTGTTATCACTTACAGTTGGGGAAGGCATAGATGCTAGAGAGTATGAACCCCCTAGTCCTAAAGACGTATTAAATCCCATTTTGTTTAAATTTTAAGTTATTGTTTATTTACGAATTTTAAATTTCAACCTTGAGGTATCTTCACCGTTTAAAACTTTGACTTTAAATCCTGCCGCATCTACTACAGGTGGAGCTGATCTTGGAGACATGTCAATGTTTTTAGCTTTCATTGTAGTCTCTTTTATAGCATCCGCTTTACCTTGATCGTAAAAATGCTTTACAATTTTATCAATGTTTTTAGCAGCGTATAAAGCTTTGTGGTAACCCTTAGCATCGTTCATCATATTGTTTTCGTCAACGTACTCCGATACGAAATTTAAAATATCACTTTGATACTGTTTTGTGTTTTGAACATCATTTACTTTAAACCTATACGTCTTTTCGCCTACGTTAAAATCAAAACCTTTGAAATTTTGGTTAAAAACATTATCAGTTGCGTTTTTAAAATGTTCTGCACTAGCTTTTTGGGCTTTACCTAAAGCTTCTTGCTCTTGGTTGTATTTATTGTAAAAGCTTACTGCTTCCTGCTGCTCTCTGGTTAACTTAGAACCCAACTTGACTTCCTTATAGTATTTATCCTTTAAACCAGTAAGATGCTTTTTAGCTCTTGCAATCTCTTCTTTGAAGGCCAATTTTTTCTTACGAATATCTCTTGGCTCATCAACATCCTCATCAAACTGAAAGTTATCTTCAATTAAGAAGTTAATTTCTTCCATATTTAAATGAGGCTTAGTATTTTTATAATACTCTAATAACAGAGTATCGTTATCAATATTTGAATAATCAGCGTTTAATCTTGCGTAGTCTTCTAAGCTACCACCTGTTTCTTCCATAAACTTAACTAAATCTTGTAAGTTTTCTGGTACAACAACTTGTGGTTCAACTTCTTTTTCTACAACTGGTTGTTCAACTATTGTTTCTGCTTCAACTTTTTTAGTTTCAGCAACTTCTTCTTGTGTTACTTCTTCAAGAACTACTTCTTCTTGCGCTTCACTTTGTTCGGCAGGCTTTTCAACTTGCTCTTCTTTGTTTTCTTCAGGAACTTCTTCGCTAGTGTTTTGTTCGTCGCGAACAGGTACCTCATCTGTGCTTTGCTCTTCAGTGGACTCATTTTGTTCTTGAAATTTTTTTAATTTTGATAAATCTATTTTAATAGTTCCATCGTCTTTAACCTCTTTGTAAGAGATCTTCTCTTCAACAGGTTTTTGTTCTTCAACAGGTTGATCTTGTGTTTCCACCTCTTGAATAACGTCTTCTTGTTTTTCAGTGTTTTCCATGATATAATATTATATAATTAGTAAATTACCTAGGCTCAAATTGTTCTAGGCCAAAACCTTCTAAGTTATCAAATCCAGCAGATTCAAAACTTTTAGGTCCAGTGTCTTTTTTTCTTTGATCAATTAACTCACTTTGTTGAGTTGCTTGTATCTTAGTTCTTTCGTCTTTACGATCTTCTTTTTGTTTTTCTCTTTGTTTAATACTTTCAACCTCAGCTTCTCTTAATCTTAAATTCATTTGAAACTCTAACTCCATTAACTCTTTCTTAATAGCAGCTTCTCTTTCCATCTTTTGTATTTCAAACTGAGACTTCGATTGTTCTATTTGAACTTTTGATTGTGTAAGAGCTTGTTGCTTTTGCATCTCTGCAGCAGCTGATCTTTCAGAAGCAGCAGCATTAGCTTCAGCTTGTACTCTTATATTTCTTTCTTTAAATGCTTGGTCAGTTGCTTGCTTTTTAACTCTTCTTATTTTAAGCAATTGATTAGCTAGTTTTAAGTTTTTAACTTCTCTAATATCAATAGCATCATCAAGATTTATTTGTTGAGACTGTAAAGCAACTTGTATATTATTTTCTAATAATTGTTTTTCTTCTGCATCAGGAGCTAACTGTAAGAATATACCAAAGTCATGTAAATGTAAATTAGCCATTTCTTCTAACGTAGCTACATTAAACTTACCTAATGATTTTATAAATGATTCTCTTGTTGGTGAGTACTCAATAACATCAGATACTCTCATAGCGATACACTCAGCCATAGATAAAGTTAAATATAAACTAGAGTTTAATACATGTCTAGTTGCGGTATTACTATTAGCAGCTGCAAGCTTTTGTAAACCAACTAAAGCGTTTTTATCTGGCATACTACCATCTCTAGCTTCATTTAATCCAGTTACATCACGCATCATTTGTAAATAGTAATTATAAGTTTGTATTAAACTTTGTATCTTACCACCTTTAGAGCTTGTGTTTAATTCAGAAACTGGAGTAGTACCTCTATTAAAGTCACCATCTTGAGTCATTGATCTACCAATAACTGAACCTGTTTGGAAATACATATTTAATGCTTCCTGTGGATTATAATTAGTACCATTACCTAAATCTATTTCAGCCAAAGCATCTGCATCTAAGTAAACACCATCCGGTACCATCTTAGACATTACTTGTTGAAGCTTTAAATGAGTTAGTTGTATCATATCTGCAAAACCAGTTATTCTACTAACTAAAGACTCAACTCTTCCTTGATATATTCTAGGAGCTACAACAGCGTAACTCATAACAGCTTTAGTAGTGTCTGCTTTTGGACGCATCATATTTTTCTTCAACTCCCACTTTAAAAGCTTTTCACCACTACCTATAATTTTAACACCTTCATAAATAACTTCAATAGCTCTATCAACTCTTTCAAAACTTTCATTAGCTGGTGGATTAAAGGTATCACCTTTTTCTAATGCTCTTTTACCACCTGTAGATGTATTTTTTATCTTATATACTTGATTCATGTATGTTTTATACTCAAAATATAAAACTCTAACCACATTGTTATCGTCTGATTTTTCTTTATAACCAGAATTATTAGCATAAGATGCACTATAACCTCTATATTGTTCTAACTCTTCATCAGTAAGCTCAGGAAACTGTTTTTTAAGCTCATTAACATATATTTCTTTTACTTCACCAATATAATATATATCATCAAAATAAGGTGATTCTGTAGGCGAATAAATTAAATCAGCAGGATCTACATATTCTACTTTTATACCTTCAGCTTTATTAAAAGAACTTTTTACAGCTCCCATACCTATAACAGCTAAATCATAATTAAATCTATCTCTAACTAAATGATATTTATTTTTATCAAATATGCTGTTTATAGCTTCTTCTTCTGCAACCTCAATACTTTGTTTGTAGTTTAATTGCATGTGAAGATTTAACTCTTCTTCTGAATCAGGTATTTCAGATTCATCATTATTAAAAGTATCTATACCAAATTCTTGTTTAACTTGGTTTTTAATATCTCTACCCATCATATCACTAATCATACCTTCAATATAATCAGTTCTTTTCTTTATAGAAAAAGGATCTTGAGAATAAGCTCTAATATCATATGACCTATCAGCCATACCATTTACAACTATATCTACAAATTTTGGTATAATAGGTACTGGTTTCCAGTCTAAATTAAGATATGATAAATCACCGTTTATAGATAATTCATCTTTGTATTTTTTAATTGATTGCTCTCCTCTAGCGTACAGTCTTAAATTATGAAAAGACTCTTTAAACTTACCATGTCTATTGTAAGATCCGCTGTTATTAAACCACTCGTGCTCTATGGCTTTACCAACTTTAGAACCATATTCTAACGTCATCTTTTCTACATCACTAACAGCTTGGCTAGGAAAAGCAGTTTTAATACCTTTATTAATCATTCTTATATTATTTGTGATCTAATACCTTTGTTATCGTATTTTTTAATACCAAGGTTTATTGATTTTATTTTTCTTTCTTGAGTTGGTTTATATAGGTTTTTATTACAAGCCATTAAAGCTAAACCAGAACTTATTGATGCATCAAATTTAGTTCTATTGTTTATATCAAATTTAGCCCAGTCTTCTAATGTTCTTTGAAAATACATATCACCATAGTTATCACCTAATTGTCCTACGTAGTTTTCAATATAACTTTCTATAGCAGCAGCGTGTGCTTGCTTAATATCTTCACTTGAATTAGGTATACCACCTATCTCTTTTTCTGTAACTGATAGTTTATTATAAACTTTATCAGGTCTGTTCATAGAATATCCTCTGTAACCTCTACGCTTTAAATAGTACAATAATCTAGGTTTATTATTTTCACATAGTATCGGCATACCATAAAAAACTAAAGCCATTAAAACATCTTCAAAAAATATTTCAGCTGTTTGTGGTCTAGCTACATATTCTAAAAAAACTCTATTAGGTGGTGCGTTTTCCATACTAAACTTAGTAACACCGTGCAAAGCACCATTAGAACCTAATCTATCTACTGTTCCTGATATATCATAAGAGTCACATCCAAACGCTCCTACGTGTTCGTTACCAGGATATTTAACACCGTTTTTAGTTATTACTCTATTTTGTAAGCTAACATCAGGTACCCAACTAATTTTAAATCTACCATTGTTGTTTGGCATAAATTCTACATTAGTATCTTTTATACCGTTTTTCCACTGAAAACTTCCTTTTGTAACAAGGTTAGACATTTTAACTTCTTCGTTGTAATCTATTTGTTGGTATATTTTAGTTAGATTAAATAAACTTTGTTTTGTTTCATCTCTAAAAGCGTGTTGCTCTGTACGAGGAAACTGTCTGTAATATTCGTTTAAAGCATCTTGATCAGACTTTAAACCTTCAACTTCATTATTCCAATAATCTATTACTCCGTCTGTAATTTCGTCTCCATAAGGTCCAACAATTTTCTCTCCTGGATTCTCGAATACAGGTATTCCATAAGAATCAATGTATCCTTCGTAGTTCCATTCCATAGGTATGAACAAACTATATAATCCTGAGCGAGTCTGTCCATTGGCGTTTCTTTTTCTAACATCTGAGTCATAGTACAGTTTTTTAAAGTTATCACCACCTTTATCTAAGCGCGTTAGATGTTGATCCCATCATGCACTTACCTATTATTTTACTACCTAACCTTAGTGTGGTTTTCGTGACCCTCCAGTTGTTGAGGATGTTGTTCGGCTTCTCCCACTTGCCCGATTCATCATGTACGAGGAGTTTGAGTTTCTCCCCATCGTAGGAGTTGTCACCGGTGTTCTTCCAATCGATGGTGGTGTCAAGTCCCTTGTAGATCCTGTAATGCTTCGTCGGCCGTGGTAGAGGCGGTGGAGGAGGTAAGTTTACGACGGGTGAACTTACTTGCGGGGACACGGTAGGCAAGTTCGGTTTTTGGACGGTCCATTCCGTCCTGGGTCGGTTTGAAAAAGAATGGGTAATTGACGGATATGGGTACCACCTTATCGGTGAACATACTCTTCGCGTCAGGTCCGGACTTGGATAATATACCATACCTACTGTCACTTGATATGGTTGCCAAGTTGACAACCTCTCCGCTTGCCATGAAAGAAAACCCGGAACGCCTGTTCTTAAGGTAACACATCCCAAAGGATCGTGAATCTGCCTTACAAGCTTCCCAGAAAATAAAGAATAATCTATTTGACTCCCTAAAGTTTGGTGCCCCAACATCAATCTTGGACCACTGCAAGTACATGTAATGAGTACCAGTAATGTAAGTAGGAACGTCTTTGTTATAAAACCAAAAACCTTCCTCCCTACGGGTAAACTCATTATCGATGTAATCATACCACTCTTCTTTAAATTCTTCTGGATATTGTTTAAAATCAAAAACTGTTTTAATTCTTGATAAAGCTTTTGGATACTCAAACTTACTCCATTTATTATCTTTAAACTTATAAATATTTTTTTGTTTAGGTAGAGCTATTTTTAAATTTTGTATTTCATATACCTCACCTATTTCACCTGTTCTACTTATAACTACAAAGTCGTGTTCTTTGTTGTAACCGTACTCCCATTTTTTATACCTATTTTTTTTAGCTAAAACTTTAGGTTTAACATAATCAGTTAGTACTTTTATTAAATCTTGCTGATACATTACTTAGACCTTCCTTCTGCAAAACCTTTAAAAGTTTTTTCTTTTTTAACTTCTTTAGGTTTTTCATTTAACATATCTTCTTCTTCTTGTATACGTTTAAGTATTTCAAAAGCATCAAATATTGCTAGTTTTTTTGTAGCAGCTGCATTTTTTAATCTGTCAGCACTGATGTCATCTTCTGAGTCTACAATAGGTTCTTTAGCAACTTTAATAAGTTCGTCCACAGCCACTTGCCCAGCTTGGATTATATTCAACTTCGTCTCCTTTGTATTCATATTTAATTGTAATATCATTAGTTCGCATGCGGTATAATCTTTCATTATCTATAACAAATTCATATTCGCTGCTTGGGCTGAACCCAACAAGGCTCCCCTCGTTCACTTTAAAAGCATCTAAGGAACTATTACCATATTTTAGTATACCAACACGAGGACGTTCTTTTTGAACAGTTACAAGTTGTTTTTTATTTTCAACTATAGGTTTAACAAAACAAAAATCAAATGGTGCTTTCCACTCATTATCTTGTTTATATAAAAATATTTGATCATAAAAACAAAAATATAAATCTTCTTTGAAATATGATGAACTATTTTTTTCAATACCTCTTACGTCATAAAACCTTCTAAAAACATTATGGTGTACAATTACCTCATCACCTATTTTTATATTTGTTTTACCTATTTTTGGTATTGATTTTACAATACCTACTCTGTTAACGTATTTATGATCGTCCATAGTAGTATTAATAATAAGTTTTTTACCATCAATATCTACCTCGTTGTCGTATCTACCGTTTTTTGGTTCTACTATAAAGCTAAATAAACTTTGCATTAGTATTCTAAATTGTATTCAATTGAAATAGCCATATTGGAATTAAATTTTTTCCAAGGTATGGTTTCATTTTCTTTTTCAATATATATATTATATGAATTATCTTTTTGATCAAATAATATATTAGATATACAATGTCCTCCGTAGACCTGTTGACCTACGGAGTAGTGCATTGCTTCATTTTTATAGTCAGTTCCTATGCTTATTTTTCTAATTAACTTAGCCATAGGAATTGATTTTATTTTTCTTCTACTTCTTCTTCTTTTTCTTCTTCTACTTCAACAACTTCGTAAGAACCGTCTTCAAGATTAATATTAATCTTACCATATTCTTTTTCTAGCTCATCAGCAGTTTCTTTAGTTTTCGCCATTACATTACTTAAAGCATGTAATAGTTCGTGTTTCTGTGCTTCTACAGCACCAATGTCGTTAACTAATTGTGATCTAACTTTTACCTGAGCTTGAACTTGTTTTAATTGCTCTTCAGTAATTTTCATTTCTTTTTTACTCATAATTTTGGATTTTTGGTTTAATTAAATTTAATTATTTTTTAAATATACTTGTGGCCTTTTCTGTCGTGCGTCCGCCGAAATAGGCTAGGACGACCGCCATCATGACCTTCTCAAAAGTATCGTTCCATGTGCTATTTATTTGAAACGGTATACTTTCTACACTATCTAAGATACCAGCTAAAGAAAATATAACAATACACCATACTAATACTAGTGGGCGTACATTTTTTGACATCCATGAATCAGACATTGAGTCTGCTTCCCATCTTGATGTTATAGCTTTTAATTCTTTTTCTTGTTGTTCGTATATTATTTGTTGCAACTTTACTTTATCCTCTGCAGGTGCATCGGATTTAGTAATAGCTTCAATAGCTTCTTTAGGTGATGTAACACCTTGTAACACATTTCCTAATGTAGGATTTATTACAGAAGCCGCGCCAAATAATAATTGACCAACAGTAGTATCTTTAAACTTCTTTTTATTTGACATTTTTACTATTGTTTTGGAACTTGAACTTCTCACCTGTTATAGATAATTTTTCTATAACTTCGTTTTGAAGATCTCTTAACAAAGCTTCTAGCTTGTCTTTTTCAACAACCATAGCTGATACTTTATCTTCTAATGCATCATTTTTAGCTTTTAACGCTTCAACTTCTTCTGGGTTTTTACCTATAAAAGTATATATAACAACAGAAAGTGAACCAACCAGCATACCTACAATTACTTTAAATATATCATTGTTTGTATCTGGTATTTCAAAAAATGCTAAAAACAATAAAAGTCCCATTACAAGTAAAAATACTGTAGCAGCACCTAAATACCCTCTTAATTCTTTATCTTTTAACATATTCATTATTTTTTAGAATTACCCATATTTATTGGGTTTTGAGCACCTTTACCCATATTTGTTTTTCTACCTTTACGCTCTTCACCTCTCAAAGCGTTGTCAATATCACCTATTTGGTTACCAACTTCTTTAAAAGCTTTAACTACATCTTGTAATTCTTGAGTAGTTAGTTTAGCTCTTTTTTTAACTTCTTTGATAGTTGCAATAGCTTTTTCATCAACAGTAGTTTTACTCCATAGAGCTTTCCACATGTCTTTCCAGTATTGTTTAGTTAATTTCCACATAGCTTATAATCTTAAAGCATCTATTTTAGCTTTTTCATCTACTGATAAGCCAGATACAAATTGTGTAATAGCCATTTTAAGCTGTATGTGTCTTTCGTTTCTAACTAATTCATCTTTTTCATCGTCAGTTCTGTCTGATTCTTTTACAGCTCTAATTCTTTCAACGACTCCTACCGAATCTATAGTAGCCGCTATGTGTTGTGCTAATTCGTCAGCACTCCATGTTTCTTCACTCATAATTTTATTATTATTTGATTATTAATTACTTATATATATTTACTTGTTTTCTAGCGTTTTTACTTTTCTACTTCTAATATTGGTTTACCTTTTTCATCAGTCCAATCTGTATCCATTATATGTTTATCTTTTCTATCACCTATTACAAGCCAGGAAACATATCCTTCAAAAGTTTCGTTTTGACATTCTATATTCAATTTATTACCCTCTACTTTTCCTTTAACTGCATCCCAAGTATCTTCATTTGTTGTAAAAACTTGTTTATCATCTACAAGAGCTACAAACGTTCCATCTGTCATACCAAAGTGTTCATCTATGTTTATTGATGCTTTACCTTCAATAAGTTTTACTTTACCTCTATATATCAAATCTGTAAGTGGAGATTCAACAAAAGAGTGATACAAAAAGTGTGTATCAGGTTTTACAGGGTGGTCTATTTTAAATGAACCTGATCCTTTACTTAAAGCACCAGTTACTGTAACATCATTTGCAAAAGTTGCAAGTCCAGTACCTCTGTCTATTGTTAATCTTGTTGTGTCTACATTTGTTCCAACTCCAATTTTAAATGTATTAGCAGAACCATCATATCTTATAGACGCACCATTAGCAGGGCTTCCAGTAGTACCTTCGTGTAGTAAAATTTTAGAAGTATTACCCGCTGAATTAGTGTTNATGTTTAATGTAGGCCCATCGTTTTTTGACATAATCACGTCTCCTGAAAAAGTTGAATCACTACCGCCTGATTGTGTGAATGCAGCATCTACTGTTACATTACCATTTAAATAGCTAGTTCCATTATTGTAAAAATCATAACTAGTATTTGTAGCACCTACATATACTCCTGCTGCTTGCATATCACCTGCAAAAGTTGCATTACCAGTATCAGCATTTAACCTAGTTTGTATTGTGCCACTGTTATTTCGTAACACTAAACTTCCATGTCCTGATTCTTGACCAAGAGAAGCTATTTTTACTGTGTTACCTGAATGTATTAAAGATATTTCGTCAATATTTGACCCACTAGATTTAACATCTAATTTAGTTGTAGGACTATCAGTTCCTATACCAACCTTGCCATCACCAGCCACAATCATTCTTAGTAAATTATTGGTAACAAAACCTAAAGGCAAACTAGTACCTTGATACATGTTTAATGAACTAGCACCAGCATAATTTGTGTTATTACTTCCGTTTAAAAATACTACCGCTGTACTAATAGAGTCGTTTTTAAAGCGATATGAAGAATAAGCATCAACCCCTGTGCTAGCATTTTCAACAGTTATGTTTACATTACCATTTACTGTGCCTTTTGTGTGTAATTTATAACTAGGACTACCAGTTCCTATACCTACATTACCACCGTTAAACCAAGAATTACCTTCTGTGTCAATTCTTACATCTTCTGTTGAACCATCAAATAATGAAAGCAAACCTTTGTCTAAATCTCCTCCTGAACCTCTATTTATAATTCTTGCTATAGTATAATCTGCTGATTTTAAATAAAAATCTTTATCATCACCTTGAATAACTACGTCTTTACTAAAGATTACATTTTCATCACCACCATCAACTCTAAAATATTCAGTAACACCTCCACTTCCATCGTCAGATTTAAATATAATGTCTTTATCTGTTGCATAATTAATAAACTGCATGTCATTGACATAAGTTTTAAATAATAAACTACCAGTATTATTATGTGTAATTTCACTATTACTACCATTGTGATAGATTTGTAAATCAGCACTATTACCAAATTTTGCTTTTACATTGTCAGGGTGCAGTGTATCTAGTTGAAAGTTAGTATTTGTATCACCACCATTCAAATAAAAATACGTAGCTAATCCACCAGATCCATTGTCGGATCTAAATATAACATCACCACTATCAACTTGGTTTTCAATATATAAATCACCAGCATCTGTGTTTTTAATAAACGAGTGTCCACTAAGGTGTTCTAGTTGTAAATCACTACTAGCCCCTATTTTTAAAGTTGAGTCAGATGGTATTCTTACGTTAGCTATATTGCTATCACCTAGTGTAATTTCATTACTAACATCTACTGCTGAAGCTGCCGCTTCATATCCTATAATTATATTATTAGAACCAGTTGTTAAAGCATCTCCTGCTTTACCACCTAGTATTACGTTCTTAATACCTGTTGAAACAGATACACCAGCATAGTAACCAACCGCGGTGTTATACGCATCAGCTCCAGCATTTTGAACTATTAAAGCTGCATATCCTATTGCTGTGTTGTACCCATGTTCATCTTCAGTTGATAAAGCTTGATACCCTAAAGCAGTGTTATACGAACCTGTAGTTAAAGCATCACCTGTAAGACTACCAATTACCGTATTACGCTGACCTGATATAATATCATTACCGGCTTCATATCCTACAGCTACATTATAACCATTACCATCATAGTTTAAGTTCTGTAAAGAACCTCTACCTACAGCGGTATTACGATCACCTGTATCTTCCGTTGCTAAAGCATTATGACCTATAGCAATATTGTCGCTTCCACTATTTAAAGCACCACCAGCTGTTCTTCCTATAGCTACATTACTATCACCAGAAGTTAAAGCGTCTAAAGCTCCTATACCTATACCTGTGTTATTTAAAGCACTGCTTAATGTACCAGTTGTACTATGCCCAATAAGTAATGAACCTGTAAAGTTTGTACCTTCTATTTTATGAAACAAACCACCAGTTCCACTATATAACTCTGTAAAATTATCGTTTGTTATATCAAATGATTCTCGCAGCGTAGATCCAGTTCCATCATTTGCTGCAGATCCTATATTAATAGTTTGTTTAGCCATTTATTTGTTTTTTTAATTCTTTTACTTCTGCACTTAATTCTTGTATTGCTTTTGCCATAACTGGTATTAAATTACCATATTTAGCTTCAAGTCTGTCTTCACTTATTTCATATACTAAATCAAGTATATCATTATCATTGTTTGGCATTGCTTCTTGAAGATCTTGAGCAATAAAACCAACTCTTGATTTACCTTGTTTTTCTTCAGCCATATGTTCTGGTCTGAAATCCCATGTAAATTTAACGGGTTTTAATTTGTTTATAAATTCTAAACCATAAGGACTTTCTTCAACTTCTGATTTATCACGACCATCTGAAAGAGCCGCGATACTTTGATCAGCGCATCTGAAAGCGCTTATATTAGCATCACCTAATGTGATTTCGTTTGATACATCGACCGCTGATGCAGCTGCGTCATGTCCTATTATAATATTATTACTACCTGTAGTTAATGCGTCTCCAGCTAATGCTCCAATTAAAGTATTTTGTATACCTGTTGTAACAGATAAACCAGAGTTGTATCCTACAGCTGTATTATATACGTCTGTATCAGAAGTATTATTTTGACTAGCTAAAGCTTGTCTTCCAACAGCTGTATTTCTATCACCTCTAGTTTCAGCTGATAAAGCGTAAGTTCCAACAGCTACATTTGTGTTACCATCTGTTAAGGCATCACCAGCATGACCTCCTAAAATTGTATTTTGCTGTCCTAATGTCATTGCTTGACCAGCCGCGTAACCTATAGCTGTATTTAAACCATCACCATCAATATTTAAGTTTTCTAAAGATTTATATCCAACTGCTGTATTTCTATTACCAGTATCTTCAGTTTTTAAAGCGTTATACCCAATCCCGATATTATAATCACCTGTAGTAAGAGCAAGACCAGCATTACTACCAATTACCGTATTACGCTCACCTGATGTAATTTCTTTACCAGCATATCTTCCTATTGAAATATTATCATCACCTGTAGTTATACCGTTTTCCATTGCTCTTGCACCAACTGCAACATTATATTTACCCGTTGTTGCGTTTCCTAATGCAACATAACCTATTGCTACATTTTCAGCATCTGCACCAGCGTTTAAATCTTGCATTGCAAAAGCACCCATAACAACGTTTTTACCATTACCATCTTCTGCAGATAAAGCTTGATAACCCATAACTGTATTGTACTCACCAGTATGTATCGCGTCTCCGGCTTCAGCACCAACAATCGTGTTATATCTACCTGTTGTAACAGATACACCCGCGTCATAACCTACTGCTACATTATATGTATCTAAATCACTATCTGGATTCATCACTGCTAATGCTCCATTACCAACAGCTACGTTTTTAGATCCATTAACATTTGCGCCTAATGCTGAATCACCAACACCTGTATTGTAACTTCTATCTGTTACAGCGCCACCAGCATTAAACCCAACAAAAGTATTATTAATACCAGTTGTTAAAGCATCACCCGCTTGACTTCCTGCAATAGTATTTCTAACACCTGTTGATATTACTTGACCAGCATTATACCCTACAGCTGTGTTGTTACCATCAGCATTAACGTTTTGAAGTTCTAAAGTTCCATATCCTAAAGCCGTATTTTTACCACCACCAGTTTCAGCACTTAAAGCAAACACACCAACAGCCGTGTTATTAGAACCAGTAGTTAAAGCATCACCAGCTTGACCACCAACAACAGTATTTCTAACACCTGTTGTAACTTCTTTACCGGCTTGATACCCAACTGCCACACTAAACGCGTCAGCACCCGCGTTTTGTTTTCTTAAAGCCTCTCTACCAATTGCTACATTATTTCCGTGTTCGTCTTCTGTACTTAATGCTAAATAACCTACAGCAACATTATAATTTCCTGTAGTAAGCGCATCACCGGCTAATCCACCTATTATTGTATTTTGAACACCTGTTGTAACATTTCTAGCCGCTGCATGTCCTATTGCGGTATTATAAGCAGTTCCAGAGTCTGAATCTTGATCTTCTAAAACGTGTGCTCCTATAGCCACACTACACGAGCTCGCGTCTTCAAGCCCTAAAGCATTATATCCTATAGCTACGTTATTCATACCTGTTGTCAACGCGTCTCCAGCGAGTCCACCTATAATTGTATTTTGTGAACCTGATGTAACTTGTTTACCAGCATTGTATCCTATAGCTATATTATAAGTATCAGTAGTTGAAGCTGCTGTCATATTTTTTAATGCTTCTGATCCTACTGCAACATTTCTATCACCAGCAACATTAACATTCATGGCATCTATACCTATAGCCACATTGTGATTAGCAATAGTAGCAGAACCTAAAGCTTCATAACCAATAGCCACACTCGAATGACCACTGCTCATTGCATCACCTGCTAAACCACCTATAATTGTGTTTTTTATACCTGTTGACATAGATAAACCAGTTTGAAATCCAATAGCAACATTATAAGCGTTATCACCTGCATCAAGTGCTTTTAAAGATTGATAACCTACAGCCGTATTTGTCCCGTGAGCATCTTCTGTACTTAACGCGTCATATCCTAAAACCGTATTACTACTTCCCGTTGTTAAAGAATCACCAGCTAAACCACCTACTAATGTGTTACCTGTTCCTGTTGAAATATTTGTACCAGCAAGATAACCTACAGCTACACTATAAGCATCAGCACCAGCGTCTTGTAATGTTAAAGCACCATATCCAACAGCTACATTTTTACCATGTGTATCTTCAGTTGATAAAGCATAATTACCAATAGCAACATTATTACCACCACCTGCTAAATTATCACCCGCGAAAGCACCTATTAATGTATTATGTATTCCTGATGTAACTTCTAAACCAGCGCTAAATCCAATAGCAACATTATAAGCGTTACCCGCATCTTGATCTTGTAAAGCAAATGGCCCTATAGCTACACTTCCATGACCAGTATCTTCGGTTGATAAAGCAGCATATCCAATCGCGACATTGTTTGCGCCAGTAGTTAACGCATCACCCGCCAAACCACCCATAATAGTGTTTTGTGTACCTGTTGAAATTAACGCACCAGCTTCGTAACCTACAGCCACATTATACGCATCAGCCCCAGCGTTTAAGTTCATTAAAGCACTGTAACCTACAGCTACGTTATAACCATCACCATCTTCAGTTGTTAATGCTTGATAACCTATAGCTACGTTTCTACCTCCTGTTGTTAGGGCGTCACCTGCAAGTCCACCTATAATTGTATTTCTAATACCTGTTGACATAGAATAACCAGCGTTGTAACCAATTGCTACATTATATATATCAAGATCACTAGAGTTACTTTGAGTATATAAAGCGCTTACACCTATAGCTACGTTTCTACCTCCTTTTACTTCAGAAGTTAAAGCATCAAAACCTACAGCTGTATTATTGTTAGCTGTGTTCATAGCATCACCAGCAAGAGATCCTATCATAGTATTTTTAACACCTGTTGTAACAGATAAACCAGCACGATGACCTACAGCAGTATTATTTCCATGACCATTTACATCTTGATCTCTTAAAGCTTGTGTACCAATTGCAACATTTTGACCATACTCTACTTGTGTAGTTAAAGCTTGGTATCCTACCGCTACATTTCCAGCTGTACCAGTTGTAAGAGCATCACCTGCCAACCCTCCAATTAATGTGTTTAATGTACCTGTTGTAACAGATAAGCCAGAGTGATAACCTATAGCCACGTTATATGTATCTATAGCACTACTTGGATTCATTGCGTTTAAAGAACCGTATCCAATAGCTACATTCTTTTTACCCTCTTGATTACCAGACAAAGTAAAAGTACCAACAGCTGTGTTTTGTGAACCAGTTGTTATTGCATCACCAGCTTGACCACCTATAAGAGTATTATGTACACCTGTTGAAACTAATACACCAGCGTCAATACCAACAGCTACATTGTAAGCAATACCATCATAATTCGCGCTTTGTAAAGCTCCATGACCAACAGCTACATTTCCATCACCAGTATCTTCTGTACTCAAAGCACCTTTACCTATAGCCACGTTTTTTTCACCAAGCGTTAAACTATCACCAGCGCCACTACCTACTAAAGTGTTTTCTTTACCAGTTGTTATAGCCGTACCAGCATTATATCCTACGGCTACATTATTGTCTGATGTAGTTAACGCGTCTAACGCACCTATACCTACACCCGTGTTATATTGTGCAGATGAAATAGTTCCAGTAGTCGCGTGACCAATTAGAAGTGATCCTGTGAAGTTAGTTCCCTCAGCTTTAAATTGAAAAGCTGTGTTTGTACCACCGTAAATTTCCGTGAAGTTATCGTTACAAATGTCAAATGCTTCTCTCAGCGTAGAGCCAGTTCCGTCATTAGCACTTGTACCTATATTGATAGTTTGTTTTGCCATGTTTTATATGTTACATTTGGTTAGCGTCAGCTGTGAAAAGATTTGAATCAGCTTTTAGCTCAGTAAAGTCTGCGCGTAGGTTAAACGCGTTAATTCTAGTATCAGCGTTGGTTATCTGTTCGCTATACCCTACGTTTGCTCTTATTCCTATTAAAGGCATGTCTTAGTATATTGCCATTATATCGTCAGCAGTAGTACCTGTGTTAAATACTCTGTCAACTTCAATTGGTAAGAAAGATCCAGCCGCTACGTTTTGAAAAATTATTGGTCTGTATATTTCATACTTTTCACCAAGAGCAAATATGTTTGCGCTAGAATTAGCAATATCTACTAAAGTAAGTTTAGTGGCTGCTATAGACGCAACAAAAGCAACCGTACCATCAGTAGTATTTATTATAAAATCTCTAAGTTGAATGTGTTCTAAAAAATTCTTTCCAGAATCAACTAGCTTGTTTGTTTCAGCTGATGTTGTAGTTCCAGAATCTATTAAACTTTTTTCTCCAGCAAAGTTAACCATAATATTACCAGCTGTTCCAATATAAAGACCAGCGCTATTATATAGAGTTGCTTTCAAAGCAGTTGTGTTAGCTGCTGTCGTATTGTCTACGTTAGTTAATTGTTCTAAGCTTTTTGTGTCACTTAAATAGTTAACAGCGGCGCTACCAATAGCGCTACCATCTTTTAAAAGTACAGCTCTTCTAACTGTTTGTACACCTGGTTTACCTGGTGTTCTATAACTATTTACGCCACCCGTTATATCTCCGTATGCCATTTTAAATTTGTTTTTTTATTATTATCTATTTTTATCTTTGTTGACTAAATTTATAGCTTTAATCATTACTTTATCTGAGTAAGAACTACCTTCCATTATTTTATTTCTTCTAATACTAGTTGGTAAATCTTCTGTTCCTAATAACATCCTGTATATTCTACTTATAAGTTGACTACACTTAAACGATGTTTTATATATTGTATATTTTTGAGTGGTGTTATTTCTTTGTCTCCAAACCGTTATCCAGTCGTTACGTCTTAAACGCTCCCACCTGTTCTTATCCCATGAAAAAGTATAAACTCCGTCAATATAATCTTTTCTTGTAAATAACTCCATACAGTCAAAGTAAATTAGAAGTTCTAGATCAGCATCTTTTAAATTGTATGTCTTACAAGCCCATTTTCGTATAATACGATAATGCTTTAACAAACCTATGCTTCTAAGATCTTTAGCTTCTAATTTTCTCACAAGACTATAACAACGTCCTGTTGTTTTATTACAAGAAATATATCTTCATCTATTTCTATGTTAAACCCAGCGTGTTTGTCGTAATAAATTCTATCATCAGCTTTAACACCTTGAATTAAATCCCCTACGCTTTTTACAACACCTTGCCTATATCTTATGTCTTCTTTTATTTTATCCGTAAAAAGTAAACCACCTTTTGTTTTAGTAGCTTTTTCTTTTATTTCTTCTATAACTAAGTAATTACCTATCGCTCTCATTCTTCTCTCATATTACTAATTACACAATCAGTTGATAATATTGTTGAAGCAACAGATACTGCATTTTTCAACGCGCTTTTAGTTACCAGTAAAGGATCTATAATACCTTCTTTTACCATATGTACCATATTACCTGTCACTACATTAACACCAAAGCCTTCTCTAACTATTGGTACACTATTTTCTATACCAGCATTTTCAAGTATTTTTTTATACGGTCGCTTTATAGCTTGAATAAAAATATTGGCTCCATCACTATCATTGTCAATACTATTAGCAGCGTTTAATAAAGCTATACCACCACCTGGAACTATACCTTCTTTTACCGCAGCTTTTGTAGCGTGTATTGCGTCATCAACTCTATCTTTCTTTTCTTTTAACTCTACATCTGAGTTTGCACCTACAGATATAACCGCAACGTTACCAGATAATATAGCTAATCTTTCTTCTAGCTTTTTAGTTTTTAAACTAGGATCATTACCTTTTAATTGTTGCTCAATATCCTCTATTCTATCTTTAGCATGCTGAGGTATTTCAGATATTTTTAAAACAGTTGTTCTGCTATCAGAAACACATGTTTCACATTGACCTAACATATCAGGTGTGATTAAATCTATATCATCACCATATTCTTCATTTATATGTGTTGCTCCTGTTACAGCAGCTATATCATCTAAAAAATCTTTTTTCCAAAAGTTAAAGCCAGGAGGTGAAACTACATTAGCTTTTATATTACCTTTTATCTTGTTCATTACTAAAGCAGCCATTGGTTGCTTTTCTAATTCACCTATAATAAGTATTGACCTATTGTTTGTTACAGCATATTCTAATACAGTTTGTATTTTTCTTACTGAAGATATTGGTGAACTAACTAATAATACTAAAGGTTTTTCTAATGTTACTGTTTGTTTAGCTGCATCTGTTACAAAATTAGGATTAGCATATCCTTGATTTATTTGTGAACCTGATACAACTTCAACAGTTGTTTTTTCTGACTTACTATCAGCATCCATCATCACAGTACCGTTTCTACCAACTTTTTTAAAAGCTTCACCTATAATAGATCCAAGCTCTTTATCGTTATTTGATGATATTGTTGCTACTTGATCAATCATATCACCCTCAACAGGTACTTTAATATTTTCAAGATACTCAATAGTACTATCGCATGCTTTTTGAATATCTTCTTTTATTTTACGTAAGCTATCATCTGTTTGTTTGCTATTAGCTTCTTTTAACAAACTATGAGCTAAAACAGTAGCAGTTGTTGTTCCATCACCTGCTTCACTTACAGTTTTTCTAGCTGCTTCTTTAATTAATGTAGCCCCTATGTTTTCTACAGGATCTCTTAAATTAACAGAGTTAGCCACGGTTACACCGTCTTTTGTAATCATAGGTCTTCCCATGAAGTCTTCTAAGATAACACACTTACCGCTAGCTCCTAGTGTGGAGCTAACAGCTTGTGTTAATTTATCTATCCCAGCAAAGACTTTATCCTTGGCATTACTACCAAAGCTTAACGTCTTCACAATGTCTTGTGGATTTTGCATTTAATTTAATTTAATTTAGTTAATGTTATTTAAAAGTTTTAACAACTTTCGGGCCATTAAGAAACTCTACTTTTTTAGCGTAGTGATCTACTGATCCGTCAATAGCAGCCTCTGCTCCTTCAACTGTTTCTCTTCTGGTTACATCAATCCAAGTATCTTCTTCTTTTGGATGTTGGTACTCGGTTTGGTAAAAACCATTTGGTAGCTGAGTTATTCTCCAGCTTGATTTGTCAGCTAAATGCTTCCAAACTTCTACGGTTTCTTTGGAAATTTGTGGTTGACTATTCCACGTTTTAGTCGAATAAAAAAATGTCATTTGGTTTTGGTTTTAAATTTAACATTTGGTTTATGCCCTTACCCGGGCCGGTTTTATTTTCTATTTTTACGTAGTTTTCTTTTTCTTTGAATAGCGTCCCACTCTTTTTTAAGATAAACTTTAATACTAACTACTCTTTCGCAAGAATCAATTTTAGTTACTTTAACTTTGTAATTTTCTACTCGCTCTACTTTAACCGTAACACATTTTTGCTCTTTTTCTTGAGCTGTTATGGTTAAAGATAATGATAATAATATAATTAAAATTGTATTTTTCATTTGATTATTTTCTTTTTTTACTTTTTGATTTTTTCTTTTTACCTTTTTTTTCGTTTTTTGATGCCCAAACTGCTTTTCTTTGAGCTGCGCTTTTATATCCCATAGTATATATCACTTATTCTCCACAAGGTTTACCTGTAGCTATATTAACCCATCTTTCTTTTTGAAACCAATCACGTAGTGTAGCGCCTTTTTTACGAGCACCTTTAACGTTAGATTTACTTGATCTCTTATATTTTCCTTGAGCAGCAGCTGTACGTTTAGCACGTATTACTTTTTGCCTTTCAGCTTTACTCATGCTTTTGTATTTAGCGTATGGTAAACAAACTTTTTTAGTACCACCGCCTTTTATCTTACTCTTAGGCATTACTTTTTCTTTTTACCTCCAAATTTACTTGGGCCTCCAGCCTTTGTACATCTTACACCCCAACCAGAAGCATAAGCACTAGGCCAAACTTTAAATTTTCTTTTTGCTGCGGCTTTGCAAGCTGAACTAATTTTTCCCATTATTTTTTACCTCTTTTTGCTTTTGCTTCAGCAATTTTTTCTTTCATAGATTTTAAACCACCTTTTGGTCCTGCTTTTTCATAAAATCTAAATCTAGAGTCCGTTACTGATTGTGGATCTTTACCTGCTTTTCTCATAGTGCTTGTAAGCTGAATACTATCACCTTGAGTTTTAGGTGGTCTTACTTTAAAATCTCTTACTGCTTCTTTTACTAAATCAGGATCAATATTAGATTTTTTACCAGTCATCATTGGATTTTTACTCGCTTTAAACATCATTGGTTTTTTACCATAATACATTGGAGCTACTTCTTCTCTAAATGAACCTGGAGTATCTTTTTCTCTAGAACCTGGCTTCATCATATAAGGTCCTTTATGTTTCATAGGTTTATATGCTTTTGGCTTTTTACCGTACATCATAGCTTTTTTATCCATACCTTTTTCAAAACCAGGAACATCTCTTCCTATCATAACGTCTTTTTTAGTAACTTTACCGTCACCGCTCAAATCAGTTAACATTGGTTTTTTTCCGTACATCATAGGCTTTTTTTTACCGTACATCATCGGTTTTCTTTTACCGTCTTTATTAAATGGCATAATTTAGTTTTTAATAGTTATTTTTTTCTGTATGGGAACATCATGTTCATAGCTTCACGTCTGCCTTCACAACCACAAGGTATATTTAAACCTTGACTCACAACATCTACCATTTTTTTGATACCTGTTGCTTTTGTGAATTTATGTACACTGTCTCCTAATCCTCTTGATTTCATAATTTTAACATTTCCATCTGCGTCTAGCAGCTAAACCTCTGGGGCTTTTCCAGTTTTTAGATCTAGCGCAAAATGATTTTCTTCTTTTAGCATCTTTGCTACCAGGTTTTACTTTACCAGTAACAGCTGTTTTTAGCTTACTACCTGGGTTTTTCTTTCTATAAGCAGCAACACCTTTTTTAGTCATACCTGCGCCTTCTTTAACTGTGCGGAAGTTACGACCTTTACCTTTAGTCGTACGTCTTGGTTCGTTACTTTTTGGCATGTACTTTTTGTATTGCAAAGTTATGAGTTAAGCTAGCGCCTTTATGAGGTACAAACTTACCCTTGTGTTTCATTAATTTTGGAGCACCACTACCTTTTTTCATCCAGTGGTATCCTTTTGGTGCTTTTACTTTCATTTNTTATATTTTTTAATTGAAGCNTCCCAAGGTAGTTTTCTACTTCTTGGATCTATCTTACTATTAGGTATTACAAAATATTTATTTGGTTTAGGCTTATAGTAGTAGTTATTCATATCAAAATGCAACACTCCAGTTCTTATTTGCTTCAAATGTTGTCTTTCGTGATGAACAGCTTCTTTCTTTTGTTTTTTATTTAGATTTTTATTTAAATCTATTTTACCATTTATATCTATCTGAGCCCATACATTTTTAGGCATTTTCTTTTCAACTACAGTTGATCCCTGTATTGAGTGCTCTTTATTAAAATTAAAAAGCTCAGATATGTCTTTCATTTTAAAAGCCATAGCTCAATTATGAAAATGGAGTTGCAGGAGTTCCAGAACATAATAACGTCCCTTCAACATGCCACTTATCAGCTGCAATGTTTGTAACAGTTACTTTACTACCACCTCTACCAGTAGTAGTACCGTTAAATGTTATTTGATGAAACTGATCTCCTTCTTGTACTGCAAATGAAGCAGTAGCATCTGATGAGTCTACATCTACAGTTGTAACTGCTCCAATTAAATCTTCATTAGTTGAATCTGCACATTGTATTCTTTTTGTTCCAGCAGAATCATCTAAGTACTATAAAGTGAAAGTATACACCTGTCATATCACCACTACCAGAATCTGGTAATGTAAATGTTGCAGCCGCATCATTAAATACAAATGTTTCACCTGAGTCATTTGCTGTTAAAGTAGTATCGCCTGTAGTTGCTGTAACAGGAGTTCTAAGACCTTTTATTTCAGCTCTTACAGTTGAATTACTACCAATAACAGTTGTATAAGAACCAAGACCTGAAGCTCCAGAGCCTATAACAATTGAGAAGTTATTATCAGCCGCAGCTACATCTGCTGATCTACCAATAATAATATTACTTTCACCTGTTGTTAAAGTACCCGCTGTTCCTTGTCCTATTATAGTGTTTCTATTACCTGTTGTTAAAGCAACTGCTGATTCTTCTCCAACAGCTACATTGTGCATATCTGTAGCACTAGATGGGTCTTGAGCATATAAAGCTTTATAACCTACTGCAACTGAACCGCTACCAGTATCATCTGAAAATAAAGCATAGTTACCTAAAATTGTATTTTTTACACCAACCGTACAAGCTTTTCCAGCAGAGTGACCAACTGCAAGATTAAACATGTCTACATTACCGGAAGGATTCATGTTTGTAAGAGCTTGATCACCTATAGCAATAGATTCATCACCAGCAACATTCGCGTCCATTGCTTTAGTTCCTATAACAATATTACCGGTACCTGTATTGTTAGAAACCAAAGCATTTTGACCTATTGCAATATTTAAACCAGTTGTGTTAGCAGTTCCTGCTTGATAACCTATATATACGTTAGATCCAGTAGTAGTAGTTGATTTACCTGCTTCAAAACCAACCGCAACATTTTCACCTGATTCAGCGCTAAGTAAAGCACCATGCCCAATAGCAACATTATAACCTTGTGTAGTGACAGTTGATAAAGCAGCACCACCAACTGCTACGTTTCTTACACCTTCTGTTATAGCACCACCTGCACTATAACCAAATAGCATATTGTTATCACCTGTTGTTATTTTATCACCAGCTTCAGCACCAACTATAGTGTTATATCTTCCAGTGCTAATATCATGACCAGCTTCAAAACCTACAGCTGTATTATATCCTGAGCCATCGTAGTTTAAAGCAGTTAAAGCTTCATACCCTATCGCCACGTTTCTATCACCTGTGTCTTCAGTTGAAAGCGCATTATGACCTACCGCTACATTTGAATCACCAGTATTTAATGCGTCTCCAGTGTAAGCACCTATTAAAATATTAGATGATCCAGTTGTTAGATCATCACCCGCATCATATCCTATTGCTACGGTATCATTAGCTGATTCAATATTTTTAGCTGCTGAATGTCCGATCATTGTATTTCTAACACCTGTTGTCATATCTTTACCAGCGTCACAACCTATAGCTACGTTATATGTAGCGGTTGAAGAACCAGGTCCAACACCTGCTCCCATCGCGTTATCTCCAATAGCAACATTAAATTTACCGTGTACGTTAAGAGCAAATGCTGCAGAACCAATAGCTGTATTGTTTGAAGACGAAACAGCTGACATACCAGTATTACCTCCTATAAATACACAACTATAACCATTTTCAAGAGCTACACCAGCATCGGTTCCTATAAGAGTTAAATTATTTCCTGATGTTACTGCAGTACCAGCTTCATAACCTATAGCTGTAATATTATCTCCAGTTGTAATAGAATCTAAAGCAGTTACACCAAGAGCTGTACATTTTTCAGCTGTACTGGTAGTAGCAGTTGGATTATGACCAACAAATATAGAGTTGTTTTCTATTAATACGTTTGATAAATCATTTAATGATATTGCAGAGCCTCCAACTTGTACAGTTGTAGCGTTCATTGTAGTAAATGTACCTGCGGCAGCAGAACTACCACCAATTATTGCTCCATCTACAGTACCACCGTTAATATCTGCAGTATCTGCTACTAATGAGTCGATGTTTGCAGTACCGTCAATAAATAGATCTTGCCACTCAGCAGAAGAGGATCCTAAATCGTATGTTCCGTCAGATGAAGGTAGTAAATCAGAGCCAAGTGTACTTGACAATGTGACTGTTTGTGTGAAGTATGTTTGTAAATCAGATAGTGAGAACAATTTTGTTGTCCCAGCGTCTGTACCGAGTAATTTTTCTACTCCAGTTATAGAAGTATCTGATGTGTATGTGCTAATTCTTGCCATTATTGTTATTTTTTCTTTTTTGTACCTTTACCATGTCCACCACGATTTGCTTTCACTGAAACAAACTTTTTCTTAGTGTGATCATAGTCCATGCCTTTAATATTTTTACCATTTTTTATGGCTTCTCTACGCTTTCTTTGGTTTTCAGCCCTCATTTTCTTTCTTCTAGGACTGTTTGCCGCAGCTAGATCTCTCTTACGTTTCGCCATAAGAGCTCTTGAACTTAGTTTTTGTGCCATATTATTAGTTATTTGTCTACTTAATACTATTTCACACTGTTTTTAAGCAATTTAAGGTAAAATATAGAACTATTTTTTAGTGGAGGCTGACAATAGGGTATTACTTATATACTTATAACGGGCTAGTGTCACGTTGTATGTTACAAATATAGGGATTTAGTGTTGCCCCTCCTCTCTCGTACTCGTGTTGTAAAACTAAAACACTTTTAAAAAACCCGGGGCCCCCAGCTTTTATTGATTTTTGCAGAATATTTTTAGGTTTTTACTGTAGACCTCTACAATATGACATAATGACATAGTTATATGACACATTATGACACTTTGTCACTTAGTTATTTATTTTTATTAT
>FUFK010038984.1_pt1 | contig 40294 bp, 40 predicted proteins | sample 1021851 | NCBI WGS metagenome assembly FUFK01 (sample SAMEA51879418, study PRJEB19060) | metagenome
CGCTGGCTCGCCCCAACCGCCACGCCCCACTTTCTGCGCCAGCTTTTNGCNGCGCTGGCAGACCACTGAGATACGAAAGGAAAACCCCATGAAGATCGCGACCTTCGGCGTCGAAATGTGGATGAACGAGTTCGAAAACCACTGCCGCTACAACCTCGCCGAGACCTGCGTCGATTCGATCACATTGGGAGAGTTGATCGACATGGCGGGCGTCGACAATTCGGTGCTGGGCGATCTGCGCGGGATGCGCATGGGCTACGGCGCGATCGAAGGCTCGGACCGTCTGCGCGACGCGGTGGCGGGGCTTTATGAGACCCAGAGCCGCGAGAACATCCTGACCACCCATGGCACCATCGGGGCCAATGCCTTGGTACACCAAACGCTGATCTCTCGCGGCGACCATGTCATCGCCATCGTGCCGACCTACCAGCAGCACTATTCCATCCCCGAAAGCATCGGCGCAGAGGTCGAACTGCTGCACCTGCGCCCCGAGAACGGGTTTCTGCCCGATCTGAACGAATTGCGCGCCATGATGCGCCCCGCCACGCGGATGATCGCCACCAACAATCCCAACAACCCGACCGGCGCGCTGATGGACCGCGCGATGCTGGCAGAGATCGCCGAGATCGCGCGCGGCAGCGAGGCTTGGGTGCTCTGCGATGAGGTCTATCGCGGCACCGATCAGACGGGTGATGGCTATACCGCCTCGATCTGCGATCTCTACGACCGCGGCATCAGCACGGCGGGCATGTCCAAGGCCTATTCGCTGGCCGGGCTGCGCGTGGGCTGGGTGGCGGGGCCGCAGGCGCTGCTTGAGAAGATCATGATCCACCGTGACTACAATACGATTTCCGTCGGGGGGATCGACGAGTATTTCTCGGCTCTCGCGCTTGAGAGCCGTGCGCAGATCCTTGACCGCGCACATCGGATCACCCGGGGGAACCTCGAAATTTTGGCAGATTGGGTTGAGGCGGAGCCGCTGATCTCATGGGTGAAACCCCAGTCGGGCACCACGGCGCTGGTGAAATACGACCTACCGCTGCGCAGCCGCGATTTCTGCACCCAGTTGCTGGAGGAAGAGGGCGTGCTTTTCACCCCCGGCAGCGCCATGGATATGGAGGGTTGGCTGCGCATCGGTTTCGCCAATTCGACCGCCGACTTGCAGGCCGGGCTGGCACGTGTCTCGACTTTCCTCGCGCGGCAGAGCGCGGCCCAGACCACCACGCAGCCTTAACCGATGACCGCCCTCCGCCGTGGTCATCGGTTCTGACGGACCTACATGCCGCAGCGGCGCATCTCAGCCAACCTGATGGAGCCTATCATGCCGCCAGTCTCTGATCTGATCGCCCAATCCGCCGCGCGTTCCTGCGTGGTTCACCGCAAGATCGCAGGCGCGATTTCACGCACCCCGGTGATCGCCTCGCGCCTGCCGATGGCAGAGGGCACGCGGCTTTTCTACAAAACCGAGAACTTTCAACACACCGGGTCGTTCAAGCTGCGCGGGGCCAATGCCAAACTGACCACGGTGCCGCTGGATCGACCGGTCATCACCGCATCCTCCGGCAACCACGGCATCGCCTGTTCACGTGCCGCCCAGACCACGGGGCATGAATTGATCGTCGTGCTGCCCGAGACGGTTGTCGCCAAGAAACGCAAAACCATCGAAGGTTTTGGCACCAAGGTCGTGATCCATGGGTCGGATGCGTCGCTTTCGGAACGGCATGCGCAGGCCTTGGCCGAAGCCGAAGGCTATACCTATATTTCACCCTACAACGACGCCGAGGTGATCGCGGGCCAAGGCACCGCCGCGCTGGAACTGCTTGACCAGATCGAAGGGATCGACACTGTCTTTATCTCGATGGGCGGGGGCGGGCTGATCTCGGGCATGGGGTCGGTGATCAAAGAGTTCTCGCCGCAAACCCGTGTGATCGGCGTGAGTGCCGCCAACAGCTGCGCTCTGGCGGTGTCGATCAAGGCGGGCAAGATCGTCGAGACGGACCATCTCGACACGCTGGCCGATGGCGTGGCGGGCGGGGTCGATGAGGGGTCGCTCACCCTGCCGATGGCAAGCGCGGTGATCGACGAGATCGTATATTGCGACGAAGAGCAAATCGCCGCCGCGCTAAAGGTGCTGGCGTGGGAAGAGAATATGTTGGTCGAAGGGGCCGCCGCCTTGGCGCTGGCGGCCTATCTGGCGGAGCCGCAGAAATACGCAGGCCAAGCCTCTGCCGTTTTGCTTTGCGGGGGCAACTATGAGGTCGCGCAGTTGCGCAGCATTCTCTGATTGCAGCCCGGCCCGCTGTGGCGTCAGCGGGCCGGGGCCGTCTTTGCCTCAGGGCATGTCGAACCGCAGATCAACCCAACGGCCCACGGGGATGTCACAGGGCGCACCCCCGGCCCAGCCATCCTGCCAGATCACCTCGCGGGTACGGACATCAAGCGCCGCCATCCCCGCGTCATAGCTGCAATCGGCATAGACCAACCGGTTGCCATTCGCATCCTGCGGCACTTCGATCTGCCACCCTTTGGATGCAAGCGGCGGGACATCCCTCAATCTATAGTGGCCCAGCCCAATTCGTTCGAACCGCGCCGCCAGGGGCACCGCGGGCTCTTCGCTGCTGTCGTGGAACAGCCGGACAATCGGGCTCGCTTCTTTGATGAAACCATTGGCATCCACGGTCGTGTTCGCCCCGGACCACAGGGCTTGCCAAGCGCCCCATGCCCCGGTTGCCCGCACGCGAAAGGCCAGACCCGGCGTGTCGATCCCCACTGCGATCTGCCACAAGTTCGCGCTTTGCCCGCCCAAGGTGCTGTTGCCGCAAAGCAGGCCAAAAACCCCATCCAGCGCCGGAAAGGGATTGGCCCCGGCGGGTGCCTGTGCATGGGCACCGCCATAGGCTGAGAAACTGCCCGAAAGCGCATGCGCATCAAGGTCCGCCACAAGCGGCCCCGCATCCGCACCGATACCGAAATCCCCCACGCGCAGCAGCCGTCCCACCGTCGCGTCATCCACGCTCTGCGTCAGCGCCGCGCCCGTGGCCATGCCGCTGGCGGCGTCAAAGGCCAGCGCGGTGGTCCAACTGCTGCCATCGGCGCTGACCTTGATGGCGAAATCATCCTGCCCCGCCGTGCCCATCTCGGCCCGTCCGGAAAAATCGGTCTGGAACAGCAGGCTCGCGGTATCGGCGGCGCTGGCCTTGTTGAGCTTTACCTGATGCCCCGCGCCTTCGTGGGTGAACAGGCTCGCCGGGGAAGAAACCGCCAAGCGATTGCCGCTGTCGTGAGCCGTGTTGATCCCCACTCCAGACAGGTGCGCCAGATCGGGGGGCGACACCTCGGCCCAAGCGCCTGCCACCCATCGGCGCAGGATCCCGGTGGATTTATCCAAGGCAAGCCAGCCGTCCTGTGGCGTGGTGAATTGCCAGGTCTCTCCAATCCAGACGGCCAGTTCGCCGACATGACCCGCCCAAGCCGCCGTGGGGGCGGTGCCGAGGGCACGAACCTCCCCCGCCTGCGGCAGGGCGGGCGGCGTGTTGGCGTCGAAACCTTCGACCGCAAGCTGCACCAGAAGGTCCAGCCGTTGCAGCGCTTCGTTGTGGGTCACATGTTTTTGCGCCTGTGCCGGCATCAGATAGGGAAGGGACAGGCGCTCTGAGGTGTCGGGCATCGGGGCTCTCCGGGTTATGGGTCGCCTGAGACTGTGTGAAAGAAGTCTTTCCAGCCTGACAACCCACCGCTCGGGCGGGGCGCAACGGCGCGGGGGGCTGCCCCGCCGCCGATTGCTGAACCGGGCCGCGTTCACATTTACCAATCCGCCCTAACTCCCTGTCAGGCGGCACCTTTTCAATCCGAAAGCCGCAGTCTAACATCCCGCCATCGGCACGCAGGAAAGGCCCACACTTATGTCTATGACCAAGATCGCCGTTGTTGGCATCGGCTATGTCGGGCTGTCGAACGCGGTGCTTCTGGCGCAGCACAATGACGTGACGGCGGTGGATCTGAACGCGGACAGGGTGGCGCAGGTGAATGCGCGCCACGCGCCGATCGTCGACCCCGAGATCGAGCAATACCTCGCCCAAAAGCCGCTTACCCTCAAGGCCAGCACCGAGCCGGAGGCGGCATACCGCGAGGCCGATTATGTGCTGATCGCCACGCCGACGAACTATGACCCGCGCACCAATGTTTTCGACACCTCCAGTGTCGAGGCCGTGGTGCGGGATGTTCTGGCGATCACGAAAACGGCCACCATTGTTATTAAATCCACGGTGCCGGTGGGCTATACCGCAGGGCTGTCTGCCGCGTTGGACACCGATCAAGTGATCTTTAGCCCGGAATTCCTGCGCGAAGGCCGCGCGCTTTATGACAATCTGCACCCCTCGCGGATCGTCGTCGGCGAAGACAGCCCCCGGGCGCGACGCTTTGCGCAACTGCTGGCCGAGGGGGCAATCGACGATGATATTCCCATGCTCTTTACCGGTGCCTCCGAGGCGGAAGCGGTCAAACTCTTCGCCAATACTTTCCTCGCCATGCGGGTGGCGTATTTTAACGAATTGGACAGCTATGCGCTGACCAATGGGTTAGACACGCGCCAGATTATCGACGGTGTCTGCCTCGACCCGCGCGTCGGCGGGCATTACAACAACCCATCTTTCGGCTATGGCGGCTATTGTTTGCCCAAGGATTCCAAGCAGTTGCTGGCGAACTATTCGGATGTGCCGCAGAACCTGATCAACGCCGTGGTCGAGGCGAACCGCACCCGCAAGGATTTTGTGTCAGAGCAGATCATGGCACTTGGCCCGCAGCGGGTGGGCATCTACCGGCTGGTGATGAAGACGGGATCAGACAACTTCCGCCAAAGCTCGGTCCAAGGGATCATGAAACGGCTCAAGGCCAAGGGCATCGAAGTGATCGTCTATGAACCTGTGTTGCAGGAGGACCGGTTCTTCGGTTCGGAGGTCACCCGCGATCTGGAAGCCTTCAAGGCGCGAGCGGATGTGATCGTGGCAAACCGCAATCACCCCGATTTGGCGGATGTCCCGGACAAGGTCTTTACCCGCGACCTTTTTGGCGCGGATTAACGGACGGGCGGCACTCCTCAACGCGCTTTGGAATGGTGGGCCGCAGCGGGGCTACGACGGCAGCCGTGGCCCGCATTCCACCCATGGGTGGCGGCTTTCTACCCCGCCTAATCCGCGGTTGCCGTGGCCATAGGCGCAAGGTCCAAGCCGCCCACCTGCGCCAGATGCTCCAGCAGGGCGTCGACCCCTTTGCCGGACTTCAATGCGCAAAANACCGTCGGCAGGTCTGGGCGCATCCGCGCGCTGTCACGCTGCATGACCTCAAGCGAGGCCCCGACATGGGGCGCGAGATCGGTCTTGTTGATCACCAGAATGTCGGACTTCGTGATCGCCGGACCGCCTTTGCGGGGGATTTCCTCGCCCGCTGCCACGTCGATCACATAAAGCGTCACATCCGCCAATTCAGGGCTGAAGGTGGCCGACAGATTGTCGCCGCCGCTTTCGATCAAGACCACGTCGACCTCAGGGTGGCGCGCGACCATCTCTGTCACGGCGGCAAGGTTGATCGAGGCATCTTCGCGGATCGCCGTATGCGGGCAGCCGCCGGTCTCGACCCCGATGATCCGGTCTTGGGGCAACACCTGCATCCGCATCAGCGCTTCGGCATCCTCTTGGGTGTAGATGTCATTGGTGATCAAGCCGATAGACAGCCGATCCCGCAAGGCGCGGCACAGCGCTGCCGTCAGGGTGGTTTTGCCCGCGCCCACGGGGCCGCCGATGCCGACCCGCAAAGGGCCATTGTTGCGTTTCATGTGCGGAAAATCCTCGAATACTGGGTTTCGTGTTTCATGGCGGCGATGTCACCTAGAAAGGCGGTGGAGGAGAGATCGTCGAGCGTGCCTGCTGCCGCTGCCTCGGCAACTTCGAGACAGACCGGCGCGAGCGCGCGGATGACGATCTGCCCCTCGGTCTGCCCCAAGGGGATAAGGCGCATGCCTGCGGTGGCAAGATTGGCGGCAAAGGCGTGTAGGAACATCTCTAGCGTATGGCGCAGGGGCAGCCCTTGCAGACGCGCCGCGCGTCCTACGGCAACCGGATAGCAAAGCGGCGGCAGGTCGACCTGCCAGATCGCGGCACTTGCGCGGGCAAAGGCTTCGCCTTGCAGCACGGTCTCTTTCAACCGTTCAGCAGAGGCGGCAAAGGCGCGGGCCTGCGCGTCGATCTCTGCCGGGTTATCCGCGCGATAGGCCGCCGCAAGAAACAGCGCATCGGCCTGACCCGCGCCGTGCCGCAGCACGCTGGACAGCCAGTCGGCCAAAGCATCTTGATCCGCCACCGCCCCGTCCTGCACCGCCCATTCCAGCCCGTGGCTATAGGCAAATGCCCCCACCGGATAGGAGGGAGAGAGCATCTGCACCAGGGTCAAAAGCGCATCGGCCTGCAGGGTTTCAGCCATGCGCGTGGTCGTGGTGCTGGGCGGGGTCGTGATCATGCGCATGGTCGTGATCATGAACGGCGTGATGGACATGGCCGTGGTCGTGCCCATGGGTGCGCCCATGGCCATAGGCGCCGCCTTCGGGGCGAAAGGGGGCGGTGATCTCTCGCGTGGCGGCACCAATCTGGCCAAGCATCTTGGCGATCACATGGTCGCGCTGGATCACAAGCCGGTCGGCGTCGATCTGGCAGGGGGTATGTCGGTTGCCGATGTGCCACGCGATGCGCGGCAGGTCGGGGCCGGTCACTTCCAGCAGGGCTTCGTCGGCGGCCACCACCTCAACCACGCGCCCGTCGGCCAAAACGAAAGCGTCGCCGTGATCAAGCGAGGTGGTCTGCGCCAGATCGACCAGAAACGGCAGCCCGCCCGCCGTGGTCAGCACCTTGCGGCGCAGAAAACGCCCGTCATAGGTCAGCTCNACCCGGTCACTGGCATCGGACCACGCTTCGGCGCGGCGCATGTCTTGGCAAAGGATGGGGGTCATTTCGGTCTCTTCAAAACAGGAAATAGCGCTGCGCCATNGGCAGCACAGAGGCAGGTTCACAGGTCANCAANTCACCNTCNGCGCGGACTTCATAGGTTTCGGGGTTCACCTCGACCTTGGGCAGCGCATCGTTCAGNTNNAGATCGCGCTTGCCGATTTCGCGGGTGTTGCGCACGGCGAGGGTTTGTTTGGCAAGGCCAAGCNTGCCGCCCACGCCCGCCGCCTCTGCCGCTTCGCTGANAAAGACCACGGCAGAGTTTTCCACCGCNCGGCCATAGGCCCCGAACATGGGNCGCGAATAGACCGGCTGTGGCGTCGGGATAGAGGCGTTNGGGTCGCCCATNTGCGCNCAGACGATGCTGCCNCCCAAAAGCACCATNTCGGGCTTCACNCCGAAAAAGGCGGGGTTCCACAGCACCAGATCGGCGCGCTTGCCCTCTTCGATGCTGCCGATATGGGTCGAGATGCCATGCGCGATGGCGGGGTTAATGGTGTATTTCGCAATGTAGCGGCGGACGCGGAAGTTGTCGTTCTCGCCCGTCTCTTCGGCCAGCCGCCCGCGCTGCTTTTTCATCTTGTCGGCGGTCTGCCATGTGCGGATCAAGACTTCTCCGACCCGGCCCATGGCCTGACTGTCGCTGGCGATGATGGAAAAGGCCCCCATGTCATGCAGGATATCTTCGGCGGCGATGGTCTCTCTCCGGATGCGGCTTTCGGCAAAGGCCACGTCCTCGGGGATGGATTTATCAAGGTGGTGACAGACCATGAGCATGTCGAGATGCTCTTCCAGCGTGTTGACCGTGAAGGGCCGCGTGGGGTTGGTCGAGGAGGGCAGCACATGCTCTTCGCCGCAGATCTTGATGATATCCGGCGCATGGCCCCCGCCTGCGCCTTCGGTGTGGAATGCGTGGATCGTGCGGCCTTTCATGGCCTTTACGGTATGTTCGACAAAGCCGCTTTCGTTCAGCGTGTCGGTGTGGATCATCACCTGCACATCCATCGCGTCGGCGACGTTCAGGCAGCAGTCGATGGCAGCCGGGGTGGTACCCCAATCCTCATGCAGTTTCAGCGCACAAGCGCCCGCGTTGATCTGCTCTTCCAGAGCCGCGGGCTGTGAGGCGTTGCCTTTCCCCGCGAAGGCGAGGTTCATCGGAAAGGCATCTGCCGCCTGCATCATGCGCCCGATATGCCAGCCGCCGGGCGTGCAGGTGGTGGCCAATGTGCCATGCGCGGGGCCGGTACCGCCGCCGAGCATGGTGGTTAGCCCCGAATGCAGCGCGTCTTCGATCTGTTGCGGGCAGATGAAATGGATGTGGCTGTCAAACCCGCCTGCGGTCAGGATGCGCCCTTCGCCCGCGATCACCTCGGTGCCCGGTCCGATGATGACATCGACCCCCGGTTGCGTGTCAGGGTTGCCCGCCTTGCCGATCTTGGCGATGCGCCCGTCTCTCAGCCCCACATCGGCTTTGTAGATGCCGGTATGGTCGACGATCAGCGCATTGGTGATGACCGTGTCCACGGCCCCGCCTGCTCGGGTCACCTGCGACTGGCCCATGCCGTCGCGGATCACCTTGCCGCCGCCGAATTTGACCTCTTCGCCATAGGCGGGGGCGTTTTGGCCGCTGCGTTCGGTGGTCAGGTCGCGCTCAACTTCGATGATGAGGTCCGTGTCAGCCAGCCGCACCCGGTCGCCCACCGTNGGGCCGAACATGGCGGCATAGTCACCGCGTTTGATCTGTGCAGGCATCAGAGGTCTCCCATCACCGCGCTGTTAAAGCCAAAGATCCGCCGCGCCCCGCGGATCGGGATCAGCGATACCTCACGNCGTTGGCCGGGCTCGAACCGCACAGCGGTCCCCGCTGCGATATCAAGCCGGTGCCCCCGTGCCGCCGCGCGGTCAAACTCAAGCGCNGGGTTGCTCTCGGCGAAATGGTAGTGGCTGCCCACCTGCACCGGGCGGTCACCGGTATTGGCCACCATGAGCGTGATCGCCTCGCTGTCGGCATTCAGGGTCAGCAGGCCCGCCGCCGGAAAGATCTCTCCGGGGATCATGCTTTTGCTGTTTTCAGGTGGCGCATGGCAAGGATCAGGCCCGACAGCACAAAGGCCAGCCCGGCGACAATATAGACCGCCAGCGATCCGTCACTCTCTGCGCCATGGCCATGGGGGAGAGGCGCTGTATGGGCAAAGGCCGCCATGGCAAGCGATATGAGCGGCAGGGCAAGAAGGGGGGCAAAACGCGGCATGAAATGTCCTTATCTGATGGGGTTGTGCACGGTGACCAATTTGGTTCCGTCGGGGAAAGTGGCTTCGACCTGCACTTCGGGGATCATCTCGGCCACCCCCTCCATACAGTCGTCTCGGGTGATGACATGGGCACCGGCCTGCATCATATCGGCCACGCTGCGCCCGTCCCGTGCGCCTTCGACCACGGTGTCGGTGATCAGCGCGATGGCTTCGGGATGGTTCAGCTTGACCCCCCGCGCAAGGCGCTTGCGGGCGACCTCGGCGGCCATGGAGATCAGCAGTTTGTCTTTTTCTCGCGGGGTCAGTTGCACGTCAGGTCATCCATGATCGGGGGAGGGTGTCACCGCTCAGTTCGCCCAAGATCGGGACGAGCGATTGTCGAAGGTCGAAACTGTCTGCCCCGAGGATCCGCGCGACCAGCAGGTCAGGGCCGATCAGACTGGCCCCGGCGTTGGCGGGCAATTGGCTGCGGAGCCGGGCCAGCCGCGCTTCGGCATCGGGCGCGACATAGATAATCGTGGCGAGGGCGCCCGCGCCCGCCGCGATATGAGGGGCCGCCAGATGGGCGGTGACATCGCCGCTAAGCGTCATCGCGTCGTGAAACAGCGGGCGGCCCGCGCGGCTGACCTCGATCCGGTCGCGGAAATGGGCCTGTCGAAGGGTTTCGCCCATGGCGGCGCGGCCAAAGACCAGCGGCTCAACCAGCAGGAGGGAGGCATCTTGCGCCAGATCGACCGACAGCCGTCGCCGCAGCGCGCACCCGTCATAAAGGATCGTCTCTTGCGGCAGCCAATGCAGCGTCGCGCCGGAGTCTACGGCGAGGGTGTTGCGCAGGTTTGCCACTTGTCCCGGTTGCGCGCGATAGGCGCGTTCGGCGGCCTGCGTGGTGAGGCTGAGCGCGGCCTTTGCCTCTGCCCGGGCGGTCATGGCAAAACTATCGCCGCCCGTGATGCCACCTGCGGAATTGATAATGATCGCTTGCAGCATCGCGGGGTCGGGGCGCGGAAACAGCAGCTTCATCGCGCCCGATTGCCGCAAATCCCCCAGTGTCGAGCCACCCCGCGCGGCCTTGGCCGAGACCATCGCCGCACCGATCGCGCGCGGCTGCACCGGGGTCGCTTGGGGGCTGTTTATGCTGGTGTCGACGAGAATGAGAATGGCTCCGCCCGGAAATGTATGATGATTTTTTAATCACCATAGAGACGGGGGAGAGTCATCGCCGAGGCGGTGCAGGGCCGCCAGTGCGCTGCGTTTGCCCAAATAAAGGGCGGAAATTCGCGGATGTGTCGTAATCTTGGGCGGTGCAAGAATGGCGCGGCGGCCCCGCGTTGAGGGCCGCCGCTGTCGTCAAATCCCGATCAAGGGCGCAGCATGACCTTGCCGCCACGGCCCGTGGTCAGTGCGGCCTTCATCGCCTCGGTCACCTCGGCCAGCGGGTAGATGCCGCCTGTGTCGAGGGGAAGCTGCCCCTTCGCGGCGAGTTGCACCAGCTCACCAATCAGACGGCCCCGCGTCTCAGCCGCCATGTCACCACTGACACGCGAGCCCCAGAAGCCTTTGACGGTGATGTGCTTCATGATCAATTCGCCCGAGGACATGGAAAGCGGTTGGCCCGTCGCCGTGCCGAAGACGATCAATTCGCCATCCTTGCCCAGAAGCTCGATCAGTTGACCGCCCAACTCACCGCCGACCGAGTCGATGGCCGAAACCGCGCCGTCTTTGCCGATCAACTCGCGCGCCTTGCTCTGCCAATCCGCATCTTCGGTGGAAAGCACGTTCTCCGCGCCGGTATCGCGCATTTCTTCGGCGGCACCTTCGCGGCGGACGAGGTTCAGCAGCTTGATACCGCGTGCCTTGGCCAGACCAACCATGATCTTGCCCACCGCGCCGTTGGCGGCGGTTTGGATCAACCACTCGCCTTCGCCGACCTTCAGGGTCTCCAGCAGGGACAGGGCGCTGAACGGCATGGCGATCAACTGCGCACCGGCCTCGTCCGAGATCGCCTCGGGCAGGGGCAGCAGGCCTGCAGCGGGGGCGGTGAAATACTCAGCCCATGCGCCGTGGAACCCGGCCGCCGTGACCCGTTTGCCGATCAGCGCTTCGTCAACGCCTTCGCCCACAGCCTCGACGATGCCGAGCGCTTCGGAGCCGCCGATGGCACCGGGCAGTTCGGGCTTGTAGCCATAGTTGCCGCGCACGGTCCAAAGGTCGTGGTTGTGAATGGGCGACAGCACCATGCGCAGCAGCGCTTCGCCAGCGGCTGGCGCGGGCTTGTCGGTTTCGCGGGTGGTCAGAACCTCGGCGGGCTCGCCGAATGTGTCGTGGATGGCAGCGAACATGCTGTTTCCTTTCAGGTTGGGAATTGGCCCCCAGTGGGGGAGAGTTGGGCAGAGGTTTCAGCGCGGGCCATGCGCAGGGCTGCATCGCTGCGCGCCAGTTTGGCCAGCACCGCCGCGCCGAGCCATTTGGCATAGAGCATGCGGGCGGTGGTTTCGGGGTCAGACAACGCACGAACGGTCCCATCCTCTGCGCCTTGGCGCAGCAATTGGGCAATCCGGGCGACCAATGCGTCGACACCCTGGTCCAGCGTTTCGCGCATCGTCTCCGACAGGTCGGCGACTTCGGATCCGAGTTTCACCACCAAACAAGCGCTGGCGATCCCCGGGGCGCTGGATTGGCTGAGCCATGCATCCCAAAAACTGTCGAGCTTGTCGCCCGCCGTTCCCGGGGCTGCAATCAGCGCATCGACACGGGCGAGATAGGCCTCGACGTAGTCGGCCAACATCGCGGTGCCGAAAGCCTCTTTCGACGCGAAGTAATAGTAGAACGAGCCCTTGGGCACGCCGCTTTCGCTCAGAATGCGCGACAGGCCAACGCCAGAGAACCCGTGCCGGAGCACGAGGCTACGTCCGCTGTCTAAAATGCGTTGCCGCGTCTGATCTGCTTTCTTTGCCTCTGTCATGAGGGGCATCTATAAAATAATAGACCGGTCGTCTAGTGCGCTCGCGTGAATGTGAGGCGGGCAAGTTCGATAGTGCATCATTTTGGAAAACGGCGGAAAAACCTATTCTTGCGTATTCATATATATTAGATTCCAAGCAGCGGCCTCAGGACACCAAAACGGATGGAATGGTAAGATGAACCAAAAGATTGCTCTGATCACAGGGGCCGGGAGCGGCGTCGGCCTCGCCTGCGCGCAGCGGTTGGCGAAAGACGGTTTCACTCTCGTTCTCACCGGGCGGCAACAGGATAAGATCGACGCCGCCTGTGCTACGCTTGACGGGCAGGGGCATATCGCCGTGGCTGCGGACGTGGGGGTTGAGGCNGANGTCGACGCGCTTTTCGANNGNGTGGAGNCGACCTTNGGGCGGCTGGANCTGCTGTTCAACAATGCCGGGCGCAATGGTCCGGCGGTNGAGNTGGACGNNNTNNGCGTCGCGGANTGGAACGACATCGTCGCGACCAATCTGACCGGGTCATTCCTCTGCGCCCGNGCGGCCTTNGCCNTGATGAAACGNCANAGCCCNAANGGNGGGCGNATCATCAACAANGGCTCGATCAGCGCCCATGTGCCGCGCCCCCTCTCGGTGCCCTATACGGCAACGAAACACGCGATCACCGGGTTGACCCGTGCGCTGTCGCTCGACGGGCGCGCGCATGACATCGCTTGCGGGCAGATCGACATCGGCAATGCGGCCAGCGAGATGACGGAGCGGATGGCAGACGGCATCCTGCAACCCAACGGCAGCCGCATGTCCGAGCCGCGCATGGATGTGAACNACGTGGCCGAAACGCTGTCATACATGGCGAAGCTGTCGCTCGACTCCAACGCCATGTTTGTCACCGTGATGGCCACCAAGATGCCATTTGTCGGGCGCGGCTAAGCCGTCAAAGCACCTTGCCCGGGTTCATCAATTGGCCCGGGTCGAGCACGGCTTTGATCTGCTCCATCAACTCCAGCGCGACCGGGTCCTTATAGCGGCGAAGTTCGGCCCGTTTGAACGTGCCGATGCCATGCTCGGCTGAGAATGAGCCGCCCATCTGGTGCACGATATCATGCACGATCCGGTTGAAGGCATCGTATTCGGCAAGGAACGCCGCATCCGCCATATCCACCGGGCGCGACAGATTGAAATGCAGGTTGCCGTCGCCGAAATGGCCAAAGGGGCAGGGGCGCAGTCCGGGCATATGTTCCATGCATGCTTGAGTCGCCTCGCGGATGAAATCAGCCACGCGCGAGACCGGCACGGATACGTCATGCTTAATCGACGCGCCCTCAGGCTTTTGCGCCTCCGACAGGTTTTCCCGCAGCGCCCAAAGCGCGCCCTTCTGCGCTTCCGATGCGCCGATCACGGCGTCGATGATTTCTTCCGCCTCAAACGCTGCTTCCAACGCCGCCTCCAGCCGGGCATCAAGGTCGGCCTGCGCGCCATTGCCGGTGAGTTCGAGCAGGCAATAGGCCGGATGCGCCTCTGCCATCGGGTCGCTACAGCCGGGCGCGTGGTCGATCACCATTTGCAGGCCAAGCCGGTCGATATATTCAAAAGTCGAGAGCGTGTCCGCCGTTTGNCCACGCATCCGGGCATAGAGCGCNAGCGCNNGGTCGGGGCCGGTGCAGGCCACCAGCGCCGTGGCGCGGGCGGTGGGNTTGGGGAAAAGCTTGATNACCGCTGCCGTGATGATGCCAAGCGTTCCTTCGGCCCCGATAAAGAGGTGTTTAAGGTCNAANCCNGTGTTGTTTTTNCGCAGNCCGCCCAGATCATTCAGCACCCGGCCATCGGGCAGCACCGCTTCNATCCCCAGCACCAGATCGCGGGTATTGCCATAGCGCAGCACCGCCGTGCCGCCCGCGTTGGTCGAAAGGTTGCCGCCGATCTGGCAGGACCCTTCGGAGGCGAGCGACAGCGGGAAGAGCGCGTCGACCTCATCCGCCGCCGCTTGGATATCGGCGAGGATACAACCCGCCTCGACCGTCATGGTGGCGTTGGTCGGATCGACCCCCCGAATGCGGTTCAGCCGGTCAGTCGTGAGGATGATCCCGCCGTCCGGCACGCCGCCCCCCGCCAGACCGGTGTTGCCGCCCTGCGGCGTGACCGGCACCTCGGCTGTATGGCACAGGCGCATGCAGGCGGCGACCTCCTCGGTGGAGCCGGGGCGGATCAGCGCCAGCGCGGTGCCGCGCCGCAGCCCGCGATCTTCGATCAGCCGCGCGTCAAAATCCTTGGCGTCGGTCACGACATGGGCGGCACCGATGGCTTGGCGCAGATCGTCGAGCAAGGCGCCATGGTCTTGCCCGTCCGTTTCGGGCGCGCGGCGCGGCGCGGTCAGAGTGGTCATCTGGGTCATCCTTTAGCGCTGGTCGGCGTCGACTTTTTTCTGGGCCGCCGCGCGCAGCTTGCTGATCGTGGTGCGGGTCGAGATTTGCTCGGGGTCGGTTACAAGCTCGATCAGGGCCGGGCGGCCACTTTCGCGGGCGCGGGTGAAGGCGGCGGCGAAATCCTCGGTCTTGGTCACCCGTTCCGCATGAGCGCCCAGCCCCTCGGCCATTTTGACGAAATCTTGGTTCTGCAGCGTAGTGCCCGAGATCCGTTCGGGGTGATCGCGTTCTTGGTGCATGCGGATGGTGCCGTAAATGCCGTTGTTGAACAGCAGGACAATGGGCCGCCCGCCATATTGCGCGGCGGTGGCCAATTCATTGCCGCTCATCATAAAGCCGCCATCGCCGACGAAGGAGAGCGTCAGGCGCTCCGGCTCGGCAATCGAGGCCGCGACGGCGGCGGGCACGGAATAGCCCATCGCACCACAGGTCGAGCCGACAATCCGGCCCGGACGGCCAAAGCGCAGGAACCGTTGCGCCCAGCCGGTGTGGTTGCCCGCGTCGAGCGTGACCACTACATCATCGGGCAGCTCATCGCGCAGTTGCGCAAGGGCCACCCCCATGTCGAGATCCCAGTCGCCGCCATTGGGCGCTTCGGTATCGGTGAGGTAATCGGCGTGGAGTTTCTCGCACCATGCGTCCCATGCCTCAGCGCGGCCCAGATCGACACCGTCCAAGGCGGCAGCGACTGAAACGGGTGCTGCGGCAATGCCCAGATCTGGCGAATAGACCCGCCCAATCTCATCCGCGTCGGGATAAAGGTGCACCAGCCGGGTGTCGGGGTTGGGCGATTGCATGGTGGTGTAGGTCTTGGTCGTCATCTCCCCCAANCGNGCGCCGATCACCACGAGCAGATCCGCNTCGCGTNGATGNGCNTAGAGGCTGGGCGCGGTAGAGGTGCCGAAATCGCCTGCATAGACGGGCGAGAGGTTGTTGACGATGTCCTGCCGCCGGAAAGAGGTGGTGACGGGGATCTTGTTGGCCTCGGCAAAGCGCGTGATGGCCGCGGCACTTTCATCCGACCAGCCCGAGCCGCCGAGCAGCAGCAGGGGCCGTTCGGCCTGCGCGATCTCGGTCTTGAGCATGTCGAGATTGTCAGGCGACAGCCCAGCATGGGTCGCCGTATAGGGCCGCGCGTCGGCGACGGAGACCACCTCGGTCAGCATGTCTTCGGGCAGGGAGATTACCACCGGACCGGGGCGGCCCGAGGTCGCCACGCGGAAGGCGCGGGCCATATATTCCGGCACCCGCGCCGGGTCGTCGATCTGCGTGGCCCATTTGGCGATGGGGCCAAACATCGCACGGTAGTCGACTTCTTGAAACGCCTCGCGGTCGGTCGTGTCGCGGGCGATTTGACCCACCAGCAGGATCATCGGCGTGCTGTCTTGTTGCGCGATATGCACGCCGATGGCCGCGTGGCAGGCACCGGGGCCGCGGGTGACCATGCAGATGCCGGGGGTGCCGGTTAGTTTGCCATAGGTCTCAGCCATATTGGCGGCCCCGGCTTCGTGCCGCGCGTTGATGAGGGTGAAACGGTCCTGCACNTCATGCAGCGCATCNAGCACCTCAAGATAGCTTTCGCCGGGCACGCAATAGGCGGTGTCGGCACCGTGGATCAGCAGTTGATCCACAAGGACCTGTCCGCCGGTCCGCGCCTTGAGGGAAGTTTTTTGCAGCATGGAGAAGGCTCCGTTTCGTTCGTTCTAAGATTTAAGTATGTGTGGCGGCTTGGCTTTTCGGGCTGGGGTTCCNGGCCTTTTGGAAGGCCAGGATAACGCCCGCGATGACAAACCCCGAGGCGGTGAGCCGCAGATCGGGATAAATCAGCAGCAAGGACGCCCCGAACAGCACCACCGACAGCATGTTGGACAGTCTGCCNAAGTAGTAGCGCTGCAAGGCGGCGGCCAGCAGGATGACGCCAATGGTGGCNTGCAANAGGACCAGCGTGATCTGGGTGACCGAACCCTGCATCAGGATCGCCGGTTCATAGACGAACATGAAGGGCACGATAAAGCCGGTGGCNCCNAGTTTCACCGCAGCCCANCTCGCCTCGACNATCTTGGCNTGCGANAGGGTGTTGGCCGCATAGACCGCCATGGCGACGGGGGGTGTGATGGCCGACAGGATGGCGAAGTAGAACACAAAGAGGTGCGCCGCTTCGACCTGAACGCCCAGTTTCACCAGNGCCGGCACCAGCAGGGCGACCTGCACGATATAGGCNGGTGTNGTCGGCATCCCCATNCCAAGGATGATGCCCGCNATCATCGACAGGAANAGCGCGATGACCAGCGTGTCTTGNGCCGCTTCGATCACNAAGTTCGAGAAGGTNAGGCCAAGGCCGGTGATGTCGATCACGCCGACNACGATGCCCGCACAGGCACAGGCNGCGGCAATCGCCANCACGTTGCGNGCGCCGCCNTCNAGCGCTTCGAGGATGTTGTCGATGGTGACGTAATGCCGTGTCGTCTTGCGCAGGGCCGCGACCGGCACGACCGAGATGATACCGCAAAGTGCTGCATAGGGTGCAGAGTAGCCCATCATCAGCACGCCCACGATAATCGCCAACGGCAAGAACAGGTGGCCGCGTTCAAGCAGCACGATTTTCAGCGGCACTTGATCCTCTTTCGGGACCGAGCCGATGCCCTTGCGCTTGGCCTCAAAATGGACCGCCGCGAAGAGCGCGACATAGAACAGAACCGCGGGGGCCAGCGCATATTTCGCGACCGTCAGGTATCCCACGCCGAGATATTCCGCCATGACAAAGGCCGCAGCCCCCATCACGGGGGGCATGATCTGACCGCCCGTCGACGCCACGGCCTCTACCGCGCCCGCGAAGGCGGGTTTGAACCCCATGCGTTTCATCAGCGGGATAGAGAAGGTGCCGGTCGTCATCACATTGGCCACGGCAGAGCCGGAAACCGAGCCGAAGAGGCCGGAGGTCACGCAGGCCACCTTGGCCGGGCCGCCAACCTGACGCCCGGTAAGCGCCACAGCGAAATCCATAAAGAGTTGGCCCACGCCCATCCGCTCTACCAGAGAGCCGAACAAGATGAACAGCACCATATAGGTCGCCGATACCGCAATCGGGATACCGAAGATGCCTTCGGGCGTCATGAACAACTGCTCAAGGATCACCGAAGGCAGCGTCGAGGTGAAGGCCAGACCGTAGCCGAGAAACAAAAGAGCGGTGATGGGCAGCATCGGCCCAAGCATCCGGCGCGTGCCCTCCAACAAGAGAACAACCAGCGTGATGCCCACCACGATATCCATCGGCATTAGCGGGTCAACGTAGAGGAACCGTTGCGTGATGTAATTAAGGTTGAACGACGGATAAAGTGCAGCGCCCGCAGCCACGATACCGATCACCACGTCATACCAACTTGGCACATCGTTGCGCAGACCTTTGCGGTCGACGGTCAGAAAGATCAGCAAAAGCGCGAGAGCGACGTGCACGCCGCGCATGATATAGGGGTTGGGCGGGCCAACGAAGGCGACGTAGAGATGCCACACAGCCATACCGACCAGGATCAGCCTTGCTATACGGGTAATCAGGGGCATCTTGTCCAGAAAGATCGACAGTTGCATGGGGGTTCTCGCGTCTAGAGTGGAAGGCGGCCCTTATGCGTCATCGCGCGGGATGCGCGGGGCAGGGCCTTTAGGGGTCTAGGTCGGACGGAGCGCATGGCCCCGGCCGACCCGTTTCTCGTCGGGGGTGGATTACATCCCCGAGACGCCACGCTCTGCGTAGAACTCTTTCGCGGCGGGGTGGAAGGGCACGCCGATGTCGGTGGCCATTTCCTCAACCGTCAGGTCAGCCATGGATTTACTGATCGCGGCAAAGCTGTCGTTGTTGTCAGCAATCGCGCCGAGCACCGATTTGATGATCTCACCGTCATAGTCGCAGGGCGCGACCATATGGGTGTCGTAGCTGATCGCGTGCACGGTCTCATCGAAACCGGGATAGGCGCCCGCTTTGACTTCGCGACGCTGGAAGGCGGCGTTCTTGTCCTTGAAATAGGCAAAGGTCTCTTCGTCCACGTCGACCAGACGGATTTTGCGCGAGGATGCCAGATCCATGACCGAACCGGTCGGCAGCGACGAGCCAAGGGTGAAGAAATCAGCCTGACCGTCTTTCATCTGCGAAGCAGAGTCGGAATAGGACGTGTTGGCCACGCTATCAAGATCATCGAACGTCATGTCAGCAGTCGACAAAAGCTCGCGCGTCAGGAATTCGCCGGTGTTGCCAAGCTGTTGCGTGGTCAGGCGTTTGCCCTTCATGTCGGCGATGGTCTTGATGCCGGAATCCTCAAGCGCGACGATCTGGAAATACTGCGGATAGAGAATGCCAAGGTTGCAGACATTGGTGGTCGCCTTGCGGAAAGGCTCTTTGCCCGACAGGCTGTCCACGGTTGAGATCGAGTTGGCGAATGCGATGCCAAAGCGGCCCGCGTCCACGCCGACCACGTTCGACACGCCCGCGCCTGGCGTGACGGTGATGTCCATATCGGGGTTCTCACGCTCAACAATCGCCTTGATCGCGCCGCCCACGGGATACCACGACCCGCCCTGCTGGCCGGTGGCCATGACAAAGCTCTGCGCATGTGCGGCGACGCCGGCGACGGTGAAAAGGATGGTGGCCGCGGCTGTGCGGCGCAGTAATTTCAACATTGGTGACATAGAAACTCCTCCCGAGTTTTAACTGTGTATCGGCAGTAACTGGATGGGTTCCGGGCTCCCCCCTGACATCCTCTTGCCGTAGGACCGCAGACTGCGGGGGAATCGTCAGCCTGTCAATTAAAAATACAAATTTAGGGGGATTCCCTCTTACTTGTAATGTTGTATTCTGGTTGTAATGCAACGAATGGCCCTAGTTACTGATTATTGACAGCTTGTCATACAGGTGCTCCAATCGGCGAAAGGATGTTGTTATCATGACTGGAAATCTTCAGGCGACTGCGCCCCTCGTCGATGGTGCGACGCTCAGCGATCAAGTGACGGAAGTCCTGCGCCATAATGTCGTGAACGGCATCTGGGGCGTGGGCGATGTGCTGCCGTCGGAAACCACCTTGGCCAGCGATTTCGATGTCAGCCGCACCGTGATCCGGGAGGCTGTCTCGCGGCTCAAGGCGGAAGGCATGCTTTCCAGCCGGCAGGGGCGTGGGGCATTTGTGGCCAGTGATCGGCCCCGGCAGGGCTTTGCGATTCCTGAGCGGGATATGGAAAGCCAGCGTAAGCTTGAGCAGATCCTAGAGTTGCGCATGGGGCTTGAGATCGAAGCCGCCGCCATCGCCGCCGCCCGTGCAACGCCCGAAGCCTGCCAGGAGATCCAGCGCGCCGCCGCCGCCTATGACCAAAGCAACAAAATCGGCGGCCCCGCGGTTGCGAGTGGGGTCAGCGCCGACCTCGCCTTTCACCGCGCGGTTTGTGAGGCGACCGGGAACAGCTATTATCTCAGCCTTTTCAACTACCTTGTCGCCAGCCTGCGCGAGACGATGCTGGCCGGGCGTTTGCAAGCATTGAAACGCGGCGGCGAAAGCCGGGACGCCATTCAGGAGCACTATGACATTGCGGCCTCTATTGCTCAGGGCGATGCCGAACGGGCGCGCCAGCGGATGCGCGACCACCTTCAAATGTCGAGCGGGCGTCTCTTGGCGCAGCTCAAGACAGAGGATGGATTGGGCGAGTGACGGTTCCTGCCGCGCTCCAAGCCGCCCTCGCGCGGCCCGCATCGTTGACCATCGCGCTTAGCGGGGGGATCGATAGCCTCACCCTCTCTGCCGCCGCGGCCAAGGTGCGGGGGGCGGAGGGGGTTACGCTTTGCCACGCGGTTTCGGCCGCGGTCCCTTCGGCGGCGACAGCGCGGCTGAAAGACTTTGCAGCCGCTTGGGGCCTGCCACTGAAACTGGTGGATGCGGGCGAATTCGCCGATCCGTCCTACCGCGCCAACCCGGTGAACCGCTGCTATTTTTGCAAGTCCAACCTCTATGGCACATTGGCGCGGATGGGGCCGTTGGTGGCGGCGGGCACCAATACCGACGATCTGTCAGACTACCGTCCCGGTTTGCAGGCGGCGGCAGAGCATGGCGTGCTGCACCCGTTCGTCGATGCGCAGATGTCAAAAGCCGATGTGCGCGCCTTGGCCCGCGCGCTCGGGCTGGGGGAACTGGCGGAACTGCCCGCGGCCCCCTGTTTGGCCAGCCGGATTGAGACTGGCCTGCGGGTGGAGCCTGTGGACTTGGCGGTGATCGACCGGGTCGAAACCTTGCTGCGCGCGGCGTTGGGCAATATCACCCTGCGCTGCCGGCGCTTGCGCGGGGGCTGGGTGGTGGAGCTTGATCCGCCTCTCTATGAAGGTCTTTCCGCGCAAAAGCGCGCGGCGATTTTGACGCAGGTCCGGCGGGCCACGGATGACGGGCGCGCGGTTGATCTGCGGGCCTATTCAAGGGGAAGTGCATTTGTCCATCAATGAGAAAGGCCCCGACGGGCATCCAGACGTGACCTTTGACCGGGGCCGCGGCGGGCGCATCGGCATCGAAGAGGCCGTGCTGTGCGAGCATAAAGCGGTGGCGCAGATTGCCGCGATCATCGGCGATGCGGCAGCGGAGGGCCGGAGGCTGTTGCTGACCCGGCTGTCGGCAGAACAGTTTGACGACTTGCCGGACAATCTGGCCCAATCGGTCGATTACTGCACCGCCTCGCGCACCGCCATTCTAGGAGAGATCGGGCCTTTGGCCCGCGATCCCCGCATCGCCCTCGTCAGTGCAGGCACCTCTGATTACGCGCCCATGGCCGAAGCGCGGCGCACGCTGGCCTATGGCGGCATGGACGCGACCGAAGTGTCGGATGTAGGCGTGGCCGGGCTTTGGCGTCTGCTCGCGCGGGAAGAAATGCTGCGTGAAATGGATGTCGTGATTGTCTTTGCCGGGATGGACGCGGCGCTGCCGTCGGTCGTAGCCGGGCTTGTGCCGGGGGTGGTGATTGGTGTGCCGACCTCCGTGGGCTATGGTGTGGCCCGCGGCGGGAGGGTCGCGCTCGATTCGATACTCGCCAGCTGTGCGCCGGGGGTCACGGTGGTGAACATCGACAACGGCTATGGGGCTGCGACTTCGGCGTTGCGACTGGCCAATATGATGCGCCGCGCCGCGGCGGGAGGGTAGCCGGTGACAACACCGAAACTAAAGATCAAGAAACGCCAGACATTGGCCGACCAGCTTTACGGGCAGGTGCTTGAACAGATCGTGTCGAACAAACTCGCCCAAGGCGAAAAGCTGCCGTCGGAAAACCAGATCGCCACAGCCTTTGGCGTGTCCCGCCCCGTGGTGCGCGAAGCGCTGCGTAAATTGCAAGAGGACGGGCTGGTCGAGGCGCGGCGCGGCGTCGGTACTTTTGTGCGGCGGCGGCCGTCGGAAAAGCTGATTGAATATGCCACGGCGGGGTCGGTTGCCGGGCTGATGCGCGCGATGGAGGCGCGGATCACGATCGAAAAGGCCACCGCGCATATGGCCGCGCAACGGGCCGGCCCCAAGGATATCGCCCGGATCGAGGCAGCCTTGCAGGCGCTGGAGGCATCCATGCAGGCGCGCGATCCGTCTTTTGACGCCGATTACCAATTCCACCGCGCCATCGCGGCGGCCTCGGGCAACGAGGTCTTCGTGCAAATGCTCGACTGCGCCCGCGGATCCATCGAACAGGGGATCGACGTGGCGCAAAAACTGACCCGCCAAGGCTCGCAAGCGCGGATCGACGTGGTGATCAATGAGCACCGCCAAATCCTTGAAGCGATCCGTGCGGGCGACAGCGAAGCCGCGGGCGTATCGATGGCCTATCACCTGTTGCAGGCGCGGGCCCGGATCACCGACCACGCCGGTATCGCATAACGCCACCCCCCCCCGAAAGGCCCCTTTATGATCTACGACCACCGCACCTATTTCTGCCGCCCCGGCACGATCAAGAAACACCTCGCGCTCTATGCCGAATTCGGCTTTCCCGCGCAGAAACGCATCCTCGGCGCGCCACTGATCTACGCACAGGTCGAGACGGGGGACGTGAACTCCTTCGTGCATATCTGGGCCTATCAGGATGCCGCCGACCGGGCGGCGCGCCGCGCGCAGATGGCGGCGGACCCTGAGTGGCAGACTTACCTCAAGAAAAGCGCCGAGGCGGGATATCTGGTGCGCCAGACCAATAAGATCCTCATGCCCGTTCCGCTTGAAGGCTAAGCGGCGGCCCCGGCCTGACAAGTCAGGCCGGGGCATTGTTCAACTAACGATGCAGCTTTCGTCGATCCCGCGCCCTTCGTGGAAAGCGCGGATGTTGCTGGCCCAATGGCCAACCATGCGTNTGAGGTTATCCTCNCTNTGGCCGCCGATATGGGGCAGGGGCAGGACGTTTTCGAGGCGTAGAAGCGGGTTGTCTGGCTCGACGGGCTCTTCGGTGAAGACATCCAAGGCCGCCCCGGCGATACGTTTGTGGGTGAGCGTGTCGATTAGGGCCGCCTCATCGACCAGCCCGCCGCGCCCGGTGTTGACCAGCAGGGCGTCGGATTTCATCTGCGCCAGTTCCGGCGTGCCGATGGTGTCGTGCGACGCCTCCGTCAGCGGCATGTGCAGGCTGACGATATCGCAGGTCTCAAGAATTTCGTCGCGTTCGGCATAGCGCGCGCCAGTGCCTTCGGCTGGCCCCGAGCGGCGGTAGTAGAGCACCTCGCAGTCAAAGCCCGTCAGCCGTTTCGCCACGAGTTGCCCGATGGCCCCAAAACCGATCAGCCCGACCTTTTGACTGCTGAGGTCCCGCGCGCCGGGGACGATTTCTGGCACGATCCACTTGCCCGCGCGGGTGTTGTTGTAATGCAGCGGGATGCGGCGCAGGGCGGCGATCATCATGCCGATAGTGAGATCCGCAATGGTGGGGGCGTTAACACCGGGGCTGCGCGCCACGGTCACGCCCATTTCTTTCGCCAGATCCACCGGGATCTTGTCATACCCGGTGCCCCATTGATGAACGAGGCGCACGCTATCGGCCCTGCGCAGAACCGAGGCCGGAAGCCCTCGCCCGCGCGGAACGATATAGGCGGCCCCCTTCACCGTCTCGGCAAAATCCTCTTCGGAGAAGGACCGGGCAAAGCGCAGGTCGAGCCCTTCGGCATAGCCGCGCACCTTATCCTGCATATCCTCTGGCATCGCGTCGAGTACGGCAACAGGGCCGATCAGATCGCCGCTCATGCCGATGCCCCGCGCAGGTCTTCGGGCAGCAGCGCCTCGGGCAGGTTCTGGTAGGACACCGGTCGCAGGAAGCGGCGGATCGCCATGGTGCCGACGGAGGTCGCGCCGAAGTTGGTGGAGGCCGGGTAGGGGCCGCCGTGCACCATGGCGTCACACACCTCGACCCCGGTGGGGAAGCCGTTCACCAGCACCCGTCCTGCCTTGCGTTCAAGGATTGGCATCAGCGCTTTAGCCGCTTCGGTGTCGCCATCGTCCATCTGGATCGTCGCAGTCAATTGACCCTCAAAACCTTTGGCCAGCTCTTGCATCTCATCGCCCGAAGACACCCGCAGCACCAGACCCAAGGGGCCGAAAACCTCTTCCCCAAGGGCGTGGTCTTGCAGGTAGGTCTCGGCGTCGGTTTCAAAGAGGTTCGGCTGGGCGCTGCGGCCTTCGCTGTCATTGCTCAGCAGCGCGCGCACGGCGTTGCGCCCGGTGAAACGTTCCTTGCCATCGCGGTAGGCTTTGGCGATGCCATCGGTCAGCATAACCTGCGGGCCGACCTGTTCCAGCGCCTCTTTTGCGGCAGCGACGAAGGCATCGCCCTCCACGCCCTTGGCCACGACCGCGATGCCGGGATTGGTGCAGAACTGCCCCGCGCCCATGGTCAGCGACCCGGCCCAGCCCGCGCCGATTTCCGCACCCCGATTGCGGGTGGCCTCGGCCAGAACGAACATCGGGTTGACCGACCCCAACTCGCCGAAAAACGGGATCGGCTCGGGGCGTTGCGCGCAGAGATCGAACAGCGCGCGGCCCCCACTGAGGGAGCCGGTGAAGCCGACGGCTTTGATCAGCGGATGCTGCACCAGCGTCTGGCCCACCTCACGGCTGTTGGCATGGATGAGGGAAAAGACACCGGGGTGAACGCCGCATTTCTGGATCGCGGCATGGATCGCTTCGGCTACGATCTCTCCGGTGCCGGGATGAGCGGAATGGCCTTTCACGACGACCGGGCAGCCCGCCGCCAGCGCCGCGGCGGTGTCACCGCCCGCGGTGGAGAAGGCCAGCGGGAAGTTCGACGCGCCGAATACCGCAACCGGGCCGATGGGGCGTTGGATCATGCGGATGTCGGGGCGGGGCATCGGTTGGCGGTCTGGCAGAGCACCGTCAACACGACGATCCAGATGCGCGCCTTTGCGAATGTGATCGGCGAAGAGACGGAGTTGCCCGGTTGTCCGCCCCCGTTCGCCCTGAAGGCGGGCGGTGGGCAGGCCGGATTCCCGCGCGCCGACTTCGGTGATGATCTCGGCGCGGGCCTCCATCTCATCCGCGATGGCATCAAGGAAATCGGCGCGGCTCTCGCGGCTGGAATAGGCGTAGGACCAAAAGGCATCCTCGGCGGCTTCGCAGGCTTGGTTCACATGGGCAGGGGTGCCGCTTTGGAATTGGTCGCTTTCGCCGGTGGCGGGGGAATTGGCGAAGGTTTCCCCGCCGCCGACCCATTCGCCTGCGATCAAGTGCTTGCCGTGGGGGTGAAATGTCTTGCTGTCAGCGCTCATGATCAATCCTTATCGGTTTGCTGTGTCAAAGTGGGGGAGGGCTGCGCCATAGTTTGCACTAGCGCATCCATCTGCCGCGTGAGCAGCCAAGCGTCGCCCGCGATGGCGACGAATTCGATACCGTTGTCAAAGTAGCGGCGCGCCAGATCGGCGCCGTAACCAAGGATGCCCGCAGGCAGCCCGGCGGCGTGAATTGCATCGACCGCTTCGCGGATCTTTTCTTGGACATCGGGGTGCATGGGGTTGCCGGTATGGCCCATCGCCGACGACAAATCGCCCGGCCCGATAAAGATCGCGTCCACGCCGGCCACGGCGGCGATGGCGGGAATTTGGTCGACCGCTTCGGGGGTCTCGACCTGCACGATGACGCATTGCGCGTCTGTATATGTGCTCAGGTAATCCGTCTGCCGCGCGTAGTTATTGGCGCGAATCGTAGCCGAGATGCCGCGCAGCCCTTCGGGCGGGTAGCGGGTCCATGACACGGCGCGGCGGGCGTCTTCGGCGTTTTGGATCATCGGGAACATCAGATTTTGCACGCCGATATCCAGCAGCCGTTTGGTCATGGTCTGGTCGGATGAGGGCATTCGCACGACCATCTGCGCATCGGGTGCCGCACTCGTAGCGGCGCGCAGATGATCGGTGATCTGGCTTAGGTCATTCGGCGCATGTTCCATGTCCAGCAACAGCCAATCGATCCCGCTGCCCGCGGCGATTTCTGTCACCGTAGGAGAGCAGAGCGAGAGCCAAAACCCCGACAGACGACTGCCGGGCCGGAGCGTTTGTTTCAGTGTTTTTCCCGACATTTTCGCAACGCGCCCCTCAAATGGTATCGACAATTGGGGTGATACGGTAATATATCAGTTCGAGCAAGATGTGTTTTCCACCCGTTTTGCGATGATGTTTTAGCTGGCGAGGATTCCATGACCGAGACCAAGAAAACCGCCGATCAGCTGCGCAGCGCGCGCTGGTTTGCCCCCGATGATCTGCGCAGCTTTGGGCATCGGTCGCGCATGATGCAGATGGGACTGGGCCCCGAGGATTGGGAGGGCCGCCCGGTGATCGGCATCCTGAATACTTGGTCCGAGATGAACCCCTGCCACCTCCATTTCCGCGACCGCGCGGAGGACGTGAAGAAGGGAATCGCGCAGGCCGGGGGGCTGGGGTTGGAGATTCCGACGATCTCGATCGACGAGAGTTTCACCAAGCCGACCTCGATGCTCTACCGCAATATGATCGCGATGGAGACCGAAGAGACGATCCGCTCGCACCCGCTCGACGGTGTGGTGCTGATGGGCGGCTGTGACAAATCCACGCCGGGTCTGACCATGGGCGCGATCAGCGCAGGCGTGCCGTTCATCTTCTTGCCCGCAGGCCCGATGCTGCGCGGCAATTACGCGGGGCGGGCGCTTGGCTCTGGCTCGGATGCGTGGAAGTTCTGGGATGAGCGCCGCGCGGGCACGATCTCGGCCGAGGAATGGGTCGGCGTAGAAGGCGGCATCGCGCGGTCTTATGGGCATTGCATGACAATGGGCACGGCTTCGACCATGACCGCGATTGCGGAGGCGATGGGGCTGACGCTGCCAGGGGCCACCTCGATCCCTGCCGCGGACGCGGGCCACAAACGGATGAGCGCCTCTTGCGGGCGGCGGATCGTCGATATGGTTTGGGAGGACCTGACGCCGGACAAGATCATCACCCCCGCCGCCGTGCAAAATGCGGCGACGGTGGCGATGGCGACGGGCTGTTCGACCAATGCGGTGGTGCACATGCTGGCCATGGCACGTCGCGCAGGTGTGGCGCTGGAGCTGAACGATCTGGATGCTCTGGGCCGTACCACGCCGCTCATCGCCAATATCCGTCCCTTGGGCAGCAGCGAATATCTGATGGAGGATTTCTATTTCGCGGGCGGGCTGCGGGCGCTGATGGATCAACTGGGGGATAAACTTGACCGGTCGGCGATCACTTGCACCGGTAAACCCTTGGAGGAAGGAATCGCGGGCGCGCCTGTCTATAATGACGACGTGATCCGGCCCCTGTCGAACCCTGTCTATAAGGAAGGCTCGCTCGCCGTGCTTAAGGGCAACCTTTGCCCCAATGGCGCGGTGATCAAACCGGCGGCCTGCGATCCGAAGTTTCACCACCACGAAGGCTCGGCGCTGGTCTTTGACAGCTACCCGGAGATGAAGGCCGCGATTGATGACGAAAACCTTGACGTGACGCCGGACCATGTGCTGGTGCTGCGTAACGCAGGGCCGCAGGGCGGGCCGGGGATGCCCGAATGGGGCATGTTGCCGATGCCGAAGGCGCTGCTGAAACAGGGTCACCGCGACATGCTGCGGATCTCAGATGCGCGGATGTCGGGCACGTCTTACGGCGCTTGCATCCTGCATGTCGCGCCGGAGTCTTTCGTGGGCGGGCCGCTGGCGCTGCTGAAAACGGGCGACATCGTGCGCATGGACCTAGAGGCGCGCACCCTCGACATGCTGGTGGACGAGGATGAACTCGCCGCCCGCCGCGCCGCTTGGAAAGCCCCTGAGCCGCGGTTCGAGCGGGGTTGGGGTTATATGTTCCAGCGCCATGTGGGGCAGGCCGATCAGGGCTGCGACTTTGACTACCTCACCGCGGCCTTTGGCCAAGCGGCGGGTGAGCCGGATATTTTCTGAGGGGTACGTCCATGACACATGATCTATCAAAAGCGCTCACCGGCATCTCGGGCATCCTAGTGACGCCCTATGACGCGGGTGGAGAGATCGCGCCGCGCAAGCTGGCCCCGATCATCGACCGCGCGCTTGCCGCCGGGGTGCATATCCCGGTCGTGAACGGCAACACCGGCGAATATTACGCGCTGACCAATGATGAGGCCTGCACCATGGTGCGGGAGGTGGCGCAGTTGGTCGACGGGCGCGCGCCGCTACTGGCAGGCGTCGGGCGCGGCATTCGAGATGCCTGCGCGCTGGCCAAGGCGAGTGCCGAGGCCGGGGCGGATGCGCTCATGATCCACCAACCGCCCGATCCCTTCGTCTNCCCCCGCGGTACGNTCGATTATGTGCGCGCGGTGCGGGATGCCTCGGGCGGGCTGCCGGTGATGCTGTACCTGCGCAATGATGCGATGGGGCCTGAGGGCATCGCGCGGTTGTGCGGAGTCGAGGGGGTGAAGGGGGTCAAATGGGCCACNCCGAACCCNTTGAACCTTGCNCGCGCGATNGANGCNGCGCCNAANGATATCGTNTGGGTCGGNGGNCTGGCCGAGGTCTGGGCNCCGCCGCTCTATGCGGTGGGNGCGCGGGGGTTNACCTCGGGCCTTATCAACGTCTGGCCCGAGCGGTCGGTCGCCATTCACGCGGCACTGGATGCAGGCGACTACGCCGAGGCGAACCGCCTTATCGCAGGGATGCGCGCCTTTGAGGACGTCCGCGCGGAAGAGCATAACGGCACCAATGTCACCGGTGTCAAAGCCGCCCTTATGGCCATCGGACAGGATTGCGGGGCCACGCGCCCGCCCTCCGCTTGGCCGCTGACGAAGCAGCAGCAGGCGGTGCTGGATCAATTCGTGAAAGACAATCAACTGAAGGGAGAGGCGGCATGAGCCCCGAACTACGCGAGAAACTTCAAGCGGTCTCGGTCGCGACATTGGCGACGGCGCTGTACAAGCGCGGGCTGCGCAATCAGGTGGTGCAGGGGGTCGGCCCGGTCGCGGCCAAGGGGCGCAATATGGTCGGCCCAGCGTTCACCCTGCGCTATATGCCCGCCCGTGAGGATCGCAACCAACTGGTCGAATTTCGCAATCCCGAACACCCGCAGCGCGTCGCGATTGAGACCTGCCCCGAGGGCCATGTGCTGGTGATGGATAGCCGCAAGGACGCGCGGGCCGCCAGTGCCGGGGATATCCTCATCACCCGTCTGATGATGCGCGGCGCGGCGGGGGTGGTGACAGATGGCGGNCTGCGNGATGCCGCGACCATCGGCGCNCTNGAGATGCCCGCCTATCACGCGCGGCCCTCAAGCCCCACGAACCTGACCTTGCATGAGGCGATTGAGATCAACTGCCCCGTCGGCTGCGGCGATGCGCCGGTCTTTCCCGGCGATATCGTGGTGGGCGACGANGACTGCGTGATCATCATCCCCGCAGATATCGCCGAAGAGGTCGCGGATGAGGCGGTAGAGATGACGGCCTATGAGGATTTCGTCGTGGANCAAGTTAAAGGCGGCGCGGGGATCATCGGGCTTTATCCGGGCACCAAGCANGAAAACCTCGATANNTTCGCGGAATGGCGCAANGCCAACAACCGCTGANTCAGGGCTTTTCCGGGGTGAAATACTCCGGGAAAGCCGCCCGTTTCTCGGTCATGCGGTCAACGGTGCGTTGCAGGTGTTNGCGCAGCGCCTCCATCGCGGCAGGNGCATCGCCCGCTTCGATCCCATCAAGGATCCGGCTGTGGCCCCCGATCACGTCCTTGTTGTTTAGGATTCGCCCCGCCTCATCAATGTCATCCAGATGCAGGCGGCGCAGTCGTTCCAGATGGCCCGCGTGGCTGCGCATGATGCGCTGGCTTTGCACGTGGCCTGCTGCCACAAAGAGGGTCTGGTGGAATACTTCGTCCAACTCCTGAAAAGTCGGCACGTCGCCGGGTTGGTCCGAGATGCTGCTTTGCAGGGCGACGATGCTGCGCAGGCGGGTCAGGGCTTCGGGCGCGATTTCGGCGGCCAAACGGCGCACGACTTCGGTCTCTAGCGCGATGCGCATGAACTGCGCTTCGCGGATCGCGGACATGTCGATTGGCGTCACCAAAGTGCGCGATTGCGGGTAGATTTTGACCAACCCCTCTTTGGCAAGCTGCTGCAGCGCATCGCGCAAGGGGGTCAGGCTCACCCCATGAGTCTCGGCTAATTCGGCACGCAAAAGCGGGGTGCCGGGCGGTAGGTCGAGCCGGACAATCTGATCACGCAACGTGGCATAAACCCCGCGCCCCGTCGGCCCACCCTCGAAGAGACCCTGATCGGCCCCGCCGCCCAAAATGCTTTTGGCGAGGGTCTGCGCACTCTGTGCTGAAGGTTTGTTCGATAAGGTCATGTGGACTCTTCCATAGCTATTAAATCTAATATATCAGTCAATGACATCTTACCGAAGCGGTTTTTTCGACACCCTGGGGGGAGCATCCGATGGACAGCCAGACCATGCAAGAGGACAGACGCGCAAAGGTGATGCTGCTGTCACCGACCGATAACGTGGTCGTGGCGACCTCGGCGGTACCCCAAGGCGCGGTATTGCCGCAAGACGGGCTGCGTGCCAACCACGATACGCCCCAAGGTCACAAGATTGCGATCCGCCCGATCCAACGCGGTGCCCCGATCCTGAAATTCGACACGGTGATCGGCTACGCGGCAGAGGATATTGCCGCAGGCGATTGGCTGCACAGCCATAACATCAAATTCGATGCGGTTGACAAAGACTATGCCTTTGCCCGCGACTATACCCCGACCAAGCTGCTGCCACCGCAAGAGCGCGCCCAGTTCATGGGCATCCGCCGCGCGAATGGCCGCGTGGGCACGCGCAATTACATCGGGCTTTTCGTCACCGTGAACTGCTCAGCCACTGTGGCGCGCAAGATTGCCAACTACTTCGACGAAGAGCGGATGGAGGCATGGGAGAATGTCGACGGGGTGATCCCCTTCATCCACGAATCCGGCTGCGGAATGGAGCTCACGGGCGAGCCGATGGACCTGCTGCGCCGCACGCTTTCGGGCTATATCCGCCACCCCAATCTGGCCGGGGCCGTGGTCCTGTCGCTGGGCTGCGAGCGCAACAATTTGGCGCAGTTCTTTGAGGAAGAAGGACTGGCCGAGGGCAAGATGCTGCGCACGATCACCATGCAGCATGTCGGTGGCACCGCCCGCGCCATTGCCGAGGGTAAGGATGCGGTGCGCGAAATGCTGGATCAGGCCAATGCCGTGCATCGTGAGCCCTGTTCGGCAGAGCATATCACCATAGGCATGCAATGCGGCGGGTCGGACGGGCTTTCGGGTCTGTCGGCCAACCCCGGGCTTGGGGCTGCGGCGGATATCCTCGTGCGCAACGGCGGCACGGCGATCCTGTCGGAGACGCCCGAGATTTTCGGCGTCGAACACCTCCTGACCCGCCGCGCCCGCAGCGAAGAGGTGGGCCGCAAACTGGTCGAACGCATGGACTGGTGGCTGGAGCATACCAAGGGCCGCGATACTCAGATCAACGGCGTGGTCAGCCCCGGCAATCAGGCGGGCGGTCTGGCGAATGTGTTGGAAAAATCGCTCGGCGGGGCCAAGAAAAGCGGCAGCACCGGGTTGATGGAGGTTTACCGCTATGCCGAAGCGGTGACGCAAAAGGGGCTGGTTTTTATGGACACGCCCGGCTTCGATCCCGTCTCTGCCACCGGGCAGATCGCGGGGGGTGCGAACCTGATTTGCTTTACCACCGGGCGCGGGTCTTGCTTTGGCTCCTATCCCTCGCCAACGATCAAACTGGCCTCCAACACACCGATGTTCACCAAGATGCAGGACGATATGGACATCAACTGCGGCACCGTGATCGACGGCGAATTGAGCCTTGAGGAATTGGGCCAAGCGATCTTTGAACGTATCCTCGCCATAGCCTCGGGGGAGCAGAGCAANTCCGAAGCGCTNGGCGTGGGNGAAGANGAATTCGCGCCTTGGCCGATTGGGGTCACGGGGTAAAGATGTCAGACGGGAGAGCGCAGATGAAACCGAANTATGTNAAACTGGTCGAGGATACGCCGCTNCCGCGCATGGCGCTNTGCCGTCAGACCTTTGCCGCGACGCAAGTCGATGATCCGCGCNCTGCCGTNGCNGAGGCGATGCAGGCNGGTTGCGCGGACAAGATCAAGCCGGGCATGTCCATCGCCATCACCGCAGGCAGCCGGGGTCTGGCAAACCTGCCGGAACTGTTGGCCGCCATCGTGGCCGAGGTCCGCGCNCGCGGGGCGCAGCCCTTTGTCGTGCCCGCCATGGGCAGCCACGGGGGCGCCACCGCAGAGGGGCAGACCGCGCTGCTGGCGAAACTGGGCGTGACCGAAGAGAGCCTCGGTTGCGAGATCCGCTCGTCGATGGAGACTGACGAGATCGGCGTGCTCGACAACGGCATGTCGGTGCGGATGGACCGCCACGCCAATGCCGCCGATGGGATCATCCTGTTCAACCGGATCAAGCCGCATACCTCCTTCCGCGCGCCGAACGAAAGCGGGCTGGCCAAGATGCTCTCGATCGGGTTGGGCAAGCAATCGGGGGCCGAGACTTGCCATTCGCGGGGCATTGATAACGTCGGCATCTTTGTCGCCAAAATGGCGCGGATGAAGCTGGAGCGTTGCAAGGTGCTTTTCGGCATCGGCACGATTGAGAACGCCTACGACGAACTTTCGCAGGTGGTGGCGCTCGACAGCGACGGGATGCTGGAGGCCGAAGCGCCCTATCTGCAAGAGGCGATGCGCAACATGCCGCGCCTGCCGCTGGGGCCGCTGGACGCACCATCAGCTTCGGGCGATCTGGATGTGCTGGTGGTCGATGAGATCGGCAAAGAATTTTCCGGCACTGGGATGGACCCGAACATCACGCATCGTTTCTCAAGCGAAAAGATGCAGGTCCACCTGCATATCTCCCGGCTGGTAGCGCTTGGGTTGTCGCCGCTTAGCAACGGCAACGGCAATGGCGCGGCGCGGGCAGATGTGATCACGGAGCGGTTAGAGCAGGATTTCGACCGAGAGGCGGTTTATGCCAATGCCATCACGTCGCAGGTGTTGAAGCAGTCGAAGATCCCCATGGTCATGCCCTGCGACCGCACGGCGATCCAGACGGCGGTCAAGACCTGCGGGGCCGAGGATATCACCAAGGTCCGGCTGCTGCGCATCCCGAATACGCTGAAGCTTGAGTATCTCTATGCCTCCGAGGCGATGCTGCCAGAGCTGCGCGACCGCCCGGGGTTGGAGGTGGTCGGCGATCTGCAAGAGATGCAGTTTGATGGCGGCCTGCTGCGCAACCCTTGGCCGGAGGGGCATTGATGCGAGGTCAGGGGCTTCATCTGCACCTCGACCCCGTAGGCGGGGCGGCGGGTGATATGTTCATCGCGGCGATGCTGCATGCTTTCCCCGAACTGGCCGAACGCGCANTGGCCGATGTCGCCGCCGTGCTNCCGGCNGAGGTGGGCCATGCGGAACTNAGCGAACATGTGGCTTCGGGCATCACCGCGCGGCGGTTCGAATTGGTGCTGGCCGCACCCGACGCAGGCAGGCGCCACGGGGCCGAGACGACNTACCGCGCGATGCGCGAACTTTTGGAAAACGCGCCGCTGTCCGAGGGCACGGCTCAGGCCGCCTGCGCGATCCTTCACCGGATTGCCGAGGCCGAAGCACAGGTGCACGACATCCCCATCGACCGGGTGCATTTTCACGAGATCGCGGATTGGGACGCGCTGATGGACGTGACCGCCGCAGGCAGCATCTGTGCTGCGCTGTCGGGGGCAACTGTCTCGCTCGCGGCGTTGCCTTTGGGCGGAGGGCTGGTCGAGACGGCGCATGGCAAACTGCCGGTGCCCGCGCCCGCCACGGCGCTGATCTTGCAAGGCTATGATTGGCATGACGACGGCGTGCCGGGCGAGCGGGTGACGCCCACAGGCGCCGCGATCCTTGCCCATCTTACCGGCGGCAGCCCCATCGCCAGCCGTCCACCGGGGCGGCTGCGCTGTACCGGGTCGGGCGCAGGGATGCGGGTGATGAAGGGGCTGCCGAATATCCTGCGGGTCAGCGTCTTCGACACCGCCACGGCGGGCATCGTGCAGGACAGTCTGGTGCAATTCGCTTGCGATATCGACGATATGACGGGCGAGGAACTGGGCGCGGCGGTGGACCGGCTGCGCGCGATGGAGGGCGTGGTCGATCTTCTGATGTTCAGCGGACAAGGCAAGAAATCCCGCCCGGTAACGCGGCTGGAATTGTTGGTGCAGCCGCAAGAGGCCGACGCGGTCGCGGCGCAGGTGTTTGATTTGACGTCAACGCTGGGGCTTCGCCGCAGCTTGGTGGATCGTTTCATCCTCGCACGGGAGAGCGATGACAGCGGCCCGCTTCGGCGCAAACGCGCGACGCGCCCCGGCGGGCATGAGACGGTCAAGGTCGAGAGTGATGATCTGGCCGATGCCGAGACCCTGCACGACCGTCGCAAACGCGCCCGTGCCTCCGAAGGCTAGGTGCCGCCGCCCGGTGATCTAACTTGCTTATCACCGGGCGGCGTGTGAAAATCCTCTGATGCCAATTCAGAGGACCGCATGGAAAAGCAACTCAGCGCAACGCTGCGCCAGTATGAGGTCTTTGTCGCCATTGCCGAAACGCTGCATTTTGGCCAAGCGGCGGCCAATCTTGGCGTGGCGCAGCCCGCACTGACGCAGCAACTGAAACACCTTGAGACCGTCTTTGGCGGTGAGCTTCTCTTCGACCGCAACCGCCGCCGGGTGATGCTGACGGACTCCGGCAAGTCACTCCTGCCCGAGGCCCGCGCCCTGCTGCAACAGGCCCGGCGGGTGGAAGCGCTGGCCGAAGCGGCGCGCAACGGGCAGCGCGGGCGGATTGAACTGGCCTATGTCGGCTCGGCCTCCTACGCGGGCATTCTGGGGCGGCTTTTGCGAGAGTTGCGCGCGGGCGCTGCGGATGTGGACCTGATCCTGCGCGAGTTGGACATGGACTTACAAATCGCCGAGATCGTGGCGGGCAGGCTCGATGCGGGGTTCGTGCGCCTGCCGCTCTCNGGCGTGCCCGAGACTTTGGTNACGCGCACCGTCCATACCGAGGATATTCTGCTGGCCGTGCCGCCCGANCACCGNCTNGCNGGGGTGCCTTCNGTTNCCATGGCNNCGCTGCGCGAGGANAGTTTCATNTTCAGCCACCTNGGCCCNGATATGGGTTTCGCGGCCTGCGCCTATCAACTCTGCGCCGATGTCGGTTTCGCGCCCCGTGTGGCGCATCGCGCGCCGCAGTTTACTGCGATCGTGAATTTCGTCTCGGCGGGTCTGGGCGTGGCCTTTGTCCCCGCCTCTGCTGCGCGGATGAAGGATGCGGGCGTGGCCTTTCTGCCAATCCGCGATGCAAAGGTTCAAAGCCGGATCGGGCTGGCCTATCTGCGCGACCCAAGCAATCCGGTCCTGCGCAGGTTGCTAGCGGCCCTAGAGCCCGAGGTCTGATTACCCGACCGCCGTGCCACCACAGACAAAGACCGTTTGCCCGGTGATGAAACCGCTGCGGGCATCGGCGAAAAAGGCCACCGCCTGCGCGACATCCTCAGGCGTGCCCATGCGGCCCATCGGCACCGCATCGACGATGGCGCGGGTTTCTGGTGCATCTTCGGGATTGTTCTCCCAAAAGGCGGTCGTGGCGATGGGGCCGGGGGCGACGCAGTTCACGGTGATCCCGTCGCGCGCCAGTTCCAGCGCCCATGTCCGCGCCATCGACTGGATCGCGCCCTTGCTGGCGGAATAAAGCGTCCGGTCGATCTTGCCCTTTGTCACGCGACTGGTGTTCATCACGATCCGCCCTCCCCCTGCCGCGCGCATGGCCGGCACCAGCAGTTTCGCCGCCAAGATGCTGGGGCGGAGGTTCAGGTGCATGATGCGGTCGAAGTCATCAATCTCCACCGCGTCGAAGGGCGCGGGTTTCACGATGCCGACGTTATTGACCAGACAGGTGACCGGCCCCTCTTTGAGGATGTTTCGCAAGGCGGCGGTGGTTGCCTCGGGGTCTGACAGATCGACCTGCTGCGCATCCCCGCGCAGGGCAGGATCCTCCGGTTCCGCGATATCGAGCACGAAGACCCGCCAGCCGTCCTCTCTCAGCCTGCGGGCAATACCAAGGCCGATGTTGTGCGCACCGCCAGTGACAACCGCATGGCGCGGGGAAGGGTTTTGGGCCACGAGGGCCTCCTTTTCTCTATTCGCTGTTTACTTATCACCATCATCTAGTGATAAGTAAATGACTGATATCCGGGAGGGGGATAGCATGGCCAAACGCATCATCATCGTGGGGGCTGGCACGATGGGGCAATCCATCGGCAGGCTCTTTGGCCAGCATGGCTGGACGGTACAGGCGGTCGACCCGACCGAGGCCGCGCGCGATGGGTTTCTGGCGACGGTGCCGGGATCAAGCGCCACTGCTGCGTTGGAGGACGCAGGGCAGGCGGATGTCGCGCTGGAATGCGTGCCGGAGAACCTTGCGCTCAAGCGGAAGGTGCTGGCCGCCTTGGAGGGGGTGGTGCCAGAGGGGGCGCCGATCTTGTCGAACACCTCTGGCCTGACACTCGAAGAAATGTCGGCGGACATGGCCCGGCCTGAGCGCGCCGTGATCACGCATTTCTTCAACCCCGGCGATGTGATCCCTGCCGTCGAAGTGGTCGCGGCCAAGGATGCGCCCGAAGGGCTATGTGAAGAGGTCATGACCCTGCTGCGCGGGTTGGAGCGGCGGCCCGTGCGTTTGGACCACGCGCCGCCCGGTTTCGTGGCCAATCGCATCCAACATGCCATCATGCGCGAATGCCTGCATCTGGTGGATCAAGGTGTCGCCAGCCCGGCGGAGATTGACGAGATCGTGCAATGGTCCGTGGGTGTCCGCATGGCGCTTTCCGGCCCGTTCCGGCAGCGCGATTTGAACGGGCTGGGCACACATCTAAGCATTGCCGAATACCTCTATCCCGATCTGTGTGATCGCGATGACCCATCGCCGACCCTCGCCGATCTGGTGGGGCAGGGGCATCTGGGCAAACGCAGCGGCAAGGGGTTTTACGACTGGCCCGACGGGGAGGATGCGAGGGCCGCGGAGGAGGCGCTGCGCCGTGTCATCGCCCTTGCCCGCGACAGCGCCGATTAACCGATTTTCAGACAGCCGAGGACACCCATGACCGATACTCCAGCCATCATCTGCGTGGCCATCACCGGATCGCTTCCCACCAAGGCCGACAACCCGGCGGTGCCGATCGACATCACCGAACAGATCGAAAGCACCCATGCCGCGTTCGAGGCCGGGGCGACGATCTGCCATGCCCATGTCCGCACCGCCGATGGCACCCCCACGGCAGACCCCGAGCGTTTCGCGCGGCTGCAAGAGGGGCTGCGGCAGCATTGCCCCGGCATGATCGTGCAATTCTCAACCGGAGGGCGCTCGGGCGCGGGGCGAAACCGGGGCGGGATGCTGCCGCTGCGGCCCGATATGGCCTCGCTTTCCGTAGGGTCGAACAACTTTCCCAACCGCGTTTATGAAAACCCGCCTGAGCTTGTCGACTGGCTGGCGGAAGAGATGATGACCTACAGCGTGCTGCCCGAGATCGAGGTCTTCGACCTGAGCCACATCCTACAGGCCAAGGCCATGGCCGACGCGGGCAAGATCCCGTCGCGGCCCTATATCCAGTTCGTCATGGGGGTGAAAAACGCCATGCCTGCGGATCGAGACGTTTTTGATTTCTATATCCAAACGGTCAAACGGCTTTTCGGCGACATCCCGTGGTGCGCGGCCGGGATCGGGCGGCATCAGGCCGAACTTAACGCATGGTGTGCNGCNGCAGGNGGGCATCTGCGCACCGGGCTGGAGGATAATATTCGGATGGACAAACAGACCCTTGCGCCCTCCAATGCCGCCCTCGTCNCCCGCGCGGCAGAGATCTGCNCCGAGGCGGGTCGCCCTGTCGCCACGCCGCAGCAGGCGCGTGAGATTTTGGGGCTGGGTTGAGGCCACAAGGGCCAACGCAATAGATTAAGGATATTGANATGAAGAGACTGACATTCGCCCTNACCACTTTCGCAGGCCCATTGGCGGCGCATGAGGGCGNGCATGTGCATCCCCATGGCCACGATCCCTTTTGGGCCGTGGCGGTGCTGGCGCTGGCGGTTGCGNTNNTGNGCCTGGCGGCGGTGATGCGCCGCAGGTAGGCGTGGGACTGCCCTAGTGCCCGTCAGCCACCAAAACCGCGCGATCCACCCGATCGGCCAAAACCGCCACGCGATGCGGCAGTGGCGCGGCTCATCGGGGTTTTGCCGATAGTGGTGCTGGGCCGGGTAAATTGCGACGTGCTAAGCTTGGCCGCGCCGCGATTGGTTGAATAGGTGCTGGAGCGGGCCGCATTGGTAAAGCGGCCATCCTTCGTTTTATACAGCGGCTGTGCCGCCGCCATCCCTGCGCGATTGCTCATCATATTGCCGATCAGGTAGCCCGCCAGCAGGGGCATGAAAATCCCGCCCGANCCACTTTGGGTTGCCGTCTGTTCCGAGCCGCAGGCGTCTGCGCCATGCTGCTCTTCGCAGACCTCTAGGCTGTCATAGCGCGGTGCGGATTCCACATGGAGGGTCTGGGCCGCGTCAAAGGCGGTTTCGCATTGTTGCTGGGTGTACATCCCGCCGCTTGAGGCATCCGCCAGACAGCTTTGCAGGTCGGGAAAGGCAGCGGCATCGACCTTTTCCTCCTCACATCCGGCGAGGGTAAAGGCGGCGGCACCGACGATGGCGATGGAAACCCGTTTCGAGCGTTTGGTCATGATGGTCGTCTTTCTGCCAAGGGGCGGCGGGGCATAGGGTTACGCGAGAATATAGTGCGGTTTGAAGCGGGACAAATCCTGCGTGATGCGCGAGCGGTCTTCGCGGATACCGATGCCCGCGCAACTTTCGCCCACGATCCAAGACCCGATAACGGGGCGAAATCCGTCAAATTCGGGCAGGGGGGCATAGGTTTGAACGATGCGCGGATGTTCGGCGTAGTCTAGGTTTTTCGACTGTTCGATCACCTTGCCGGATTGATGGATCGAGACCGACGCCCCCTCCCGCGATAGGATCGGCTTGCGCACATGCGCTGCCGCCAGATCCGCGGCGGCACGGTCAAAGGCCTCGGCGCAGGTGGGGGCGGCGGGGCCGCGCCCGGCGAGCGCATCTGCCACATCCGCCTCAAAAAACGCGGGCAGCAGATTGGGGTGGCCTTCGAACATCCGCCACAGGACGGGCAAGAGCCCCTTGTTGGACAAAAGCGCTTTCCACGCAGGCTCCAGAAACAGGCAGCCCGAGCCTTCGATATGTGACGCGTAGTCGTCCCGCAGCAGGTCTTCCCACGGGTAGAGTTTGAACAGCACCGCAATGCGGCGATCCTGATCGTCGAGGAACTGACCGTCCTCACTGAGTGCGATCTTGTCGAGGTCACAGTAATGCGCACCAAGGCCCGCCTCACGCGCGGCCCACCCCATGGCTTCGACGGTGCCGTAATCTTCGGGGTTGTCCGCCACGGCGGTGAAATGCAGGTCACTATCGGGCTCAAAAACCTCGGCAAATCGGGCGACCAATGCCTCATGGATGCCGTTGAACTGATCCGTGCCTTCGGGCAAAACGCCTGCCTTCAACTGGTCTTCAAGCCATTGCCACTGGAAGGCCGCGCTTTCGTAGAGCGAGGTTGGCGTGTCTGCGTTATACTCCAGCAGCTTGGCTGGGCGCGCGCCGTCATAGGCCAGATCGAAACGCCCGTAGATCTCAGGGTCGCCCCGCCGCCAGCTTTCGGCCACGAGGTCGCGATGCGCTTCTGGAATGGCAAGCTGCGCCATCAATTCTTCGCTGACGATGATTTCTGCCACGGCCTCGCGGCACATGGCGTGCAACTCGGTCGAGGGGTCTTCGATGTCGTTCTCGATCTGCTCAAGCGACAGCGCATAGGCCGAGGTTTCGTCCCAATAGGGCTCACCATGCATATCGGCGAAGGTAAAGCCGACCTCTTCGGCATGGGCGCGCCAATCGGGTCTTTCGGGCAATGTGGTCTTTTGCAACGGTTCGCTCCCCCCGGGTTTCGCCTCCGCTTCTAATCGGCTTTGGCCCAAGCGGCCAGAGGGGGGACGGTTTAACGCGGCAATGTGAGCGATACCTGAACCG
>FUFK010039039.1_pt1 | contig 40288 bp, 48 predicted proteins | sample 1021851 | NCBI WGS metagenome assembly FUFK01 (sample SAMEA51879418, study PRJEB19060) | metagenome
CGACTTTGACTTGGATACTTGCATATGAAACAGGTAACGGTAAGAATACAGACGCAATCAAGACAGCACTTAGCACTCTATTGAGTGATGAGTATCAAGATAAAGCACCTAAGTTAGGTTTCGTTCCTCTCAAGGGTGATATTCTTGAGAAGTCAAGAGCCGCTGTAGAAAGAATAGGTAAATAAATAGTTACGATACCCTAACATTTGGAATCACTATGAATAATAAACAAAAAACACTATTAAAAATAGTGGTTCCAATAACTCTAATGATCCAGTTAACTGCGATCATTTTTTTATTGAGTAAAGACAAAGCATTTCAATGTATGGCTAATTCAAGAATGATGGTATGTAGACAGATAAAAATATAATATATAAAGAAAGTGAAAGAAGCACAGGTTAGAATGTTGAAGATGGAACCAATCAGAGTAAGATGTCGTGCATGTAATAAAGAAGTAAGAGCACGAGCAGGGAAATCAGTATGTTGTGGATGCTCAAATATGACCACAATTAAGGGAGATGTTATATCTGCAGTAGATTTAAGTCAAGTTATCATGTTAAATACCTACTCAGTAAATGAAGATAGTGGGTTATCAAATGAGCAACTTGAATGGCAGAAAGCAAGAAGTAGAAGGAAGATAACTAAGATGGACTTTGAAATAAGGTAATATAAATAACTAAAAAGTAATATATAATGGCTCTAAATTTTCCAAACAGTCCATCTTTAAATGACTTCTTTGTTGCAGGAGGTCGTAGATGGCAGTGGAATGGAACTGCATGGCAGAGAATACCTGATCCTGGTGCTCAAGGTGTTCAGGGTGCTACGGGAGCAACAGGTGCCCAAGGTGCATCAGGGCCTACAGGTGCTCAAGGTGCGACTGCTGCACAGGGTGCTCAAGGTGCTACAGGTTCTACAGGTGCTCAAGGTGCAACAGGACCTTCAGGATCCACTGGTTCTCAGGGTGCAACAGGAGGAACTGGAGCTCAAGGTGCATCAGGATCTACAGGTGCTCAGGGTGCACAAGGTGATGAGGGTAACTTTGGTGGTGCTACATTTTATTATACTTTTGAAGCTAACACCACGAATGCAAATCCAGGTTCAGGTGATTTAAGATTAGACAACTCTACACAAAACGCTGCAACAGGAATTTATATTTGCGACACTGATGAGGATGGAAATGATATATCATCATATTTACAAACCATTGATGACTCTACAAGCACAATTAAAGGTCATGTTAAGATCTCTAATAAAACAGATTCCAGTCAATTCATATTATTTACAATTTCAAGTTTAACAGATAATACTGGATACTTTGATGTTACAGTAAGTCCTGTAGATTCATCAGCGACAAACCCTTTCAGTGCAAATGAGGATATAATAATCACCTTTGCTAGAACTGGTGATAAGGGAGATACAGGTGCTCAAGGTGCCCAAGGTGCTACAGGTTCAGGTGGTGCTTTAGGTAATACAGGACCCACAGGACCAACAGGTGCTCAAGGTGCTACAGGTGCTGTTGGTTCACAAGGTGGCACAGGTGCTACAGGTGCTCAAGGTTCAACTGGACCAACAGGATCAACAGGACCTACTGGTGCTCAAGGTGCTCAAGGTCATCAGGGTAATACTGGTGGAGCAGGATCTGCAGGTGCTCAAGGTGCTCAAGGAGATAATGCAAATTTAGATATGTCTACTGGTGCTCCAAGCAGTCCAGATGCAGGAGACTTATGGTTTGATACAGATTCTGGAATACTTGCTGCTTATTATAATGATGGTAATAGTAACCAGTGGGTTGAAGTTTCAACAGGTCCTAAAGGAGATACAGGTCCTACTGGTTCTACAGGTGCTCAAGGTGCTCAAGGTTCAACTGGATCCACAGGACCTACAGGACCTACAGGTGCTCAAGGTAATACAGGATCTACAGGATCTGCAGGTGCTCAAGGTGCATCAGGGGGAACTGGAGCTCAGGGTGCGACAGGTTCAGGAGGAGCAACTGGTGCTCAAGGTGCTCAGGGTGCTACGGGAGCAACAGGTGCTCAGGGTGCTGCAGGTGCTCAAGGTGCTGCTGGTGCTCAAGGTGCTGCGGGTGCTCAAGGTGCAACTGGATCCACAGGACCTACAGGACCAACTGGTAACACTGGTGCACAAGGTGCACAAGGACATCAAGGTCATCAAGGTGCAACTGGATCTACAGGACCTACAGGACCAACTGGTGCTCAAGGTGCTGCTGGACCAACTGGAGCTCAAGGTGCGACAGGTTCTACAGGACCTACTGGTAACACTGGTGCACAAGGTGCAACAGGACCTTCTGGACCTACTGGTAATACAGGACCTACAGGTGCTCAAGGTGCAACTGGATCTACAGGTGGTGCAGGTTCTACGGGTGCTCAAGGTGCAGCAGGACCCACAGGTTCTCAAGGTGCAACTGGATCTACAGGTGGAACAGGACCAACAGGTGCTCAAGGTTCAGGAGGACCAACTGGAGCTCAAGGTGCGACTGGATCTACAGGTGGAACAGGACCAACAGGTGCACAAGGTGCAACTGGACCTACAGGTGGAACAGGACCCACAGGACCTACAGGTGCTCAAGGTAGCACAGGACCCACAGGACCAGGTGGATCAACAGGTGCTCAAGGAGCAACAGGATCTACTGGTGGTTCAGGACCTACAGGTGCTCAAGGAGCAACAGGATCTACTGGTGGCACAGGAGGAACTGGAGCTCAAGGTGCAACAGGACCAGCTGGTCCAAATATAAACATCGCTTCAGACGTTTATCCCTCTAGCGATAGTGTATATGATCTTGGAACAGCTTCCAGAAGGTGGGATAGAGTTTATCATGATATGCCTTACTTTCATGCTATGGGTACTGTGGGTAATGCAGCATTTAATAGCAATCAGACTATGGTTTTTGGAGGTCAGAATTTAGATCAGGGTGGTGGATACAACCAAAGTAATGGAATATATACAGCTCCAATCAAAGGATTATATTACTTTCATATGTCTCTTTATAATAATGGGTCTTTATTATCATTTACTTTCTCTAAAAATGGTGCATCGGCAAACACACAAATTTATGATGGTAGTGACGCTGCACCATTAATGTTTGCTAATCAGACAAGTTTTCAATATGGACTATCCGTGCTAGTTGAACTTAATGCAAATGATACTATGAGAGTAAAAGCTAGAGCTAATCAGTCTCCCAATGCGGTATATATGGGTCACTCAACATTCTTCGGTATGTGCTTAGCTGCTAAATAGTTAAAAAAATTACTTATTATGATTCATACAAGCATAACAGTAGGGTTATCCACTGGAGAATATCTCGCATTTCAGTGTTATACTGATGATCCTCAAGACTGGCTAGAAAACGCTGCACATGAAGCTTGTCGAAGAAGTTACATAGATATCAAAAACACATATTCAAACTGGAAATTAGATAGGGAAGAGGCAATTACAGCGATTGGATCGACTGCAATAATCAATGCAGCAATTTCAGAAAAAGTTGTTATAAATCATGTTACTAGTGAAGGTGGATTAGCTGGAATTGCAGCCACTATGCTAGGGAAAGATGATAGCCCAAGTTAATATTTAAATTATTTTATTAATTATGAAATTTTCTGATTTTATCTACGTTGTAGATGGTTCTTTGACTCAAGATTTTTGCAAAGGACTAATAGATAAATTTGAACAGGAACCGTTAAAAGGACCAGGACAATGTGGTTCAAAAAACGGAAATATTAATACAAAGATGAAAAAATCTATAGATTGTTATATAAGCGATAAAATAAACTGGTCACAGGAGCATAATTTTCTGGCAGAAAAAGTCAATCAGCATACTTTTGAGTATGATGTCAGTAACCCAGTGAAGGAAATTATTCCAAATCCAAATCAACTTAGAACTGAAGACGAGATATTAAATCTAGATGTTTTTGATGAAGGAATCCACAATACGGGATTTCAATTACAAAAAACAAAACCTGGCGAGTATTTTCACTGGCATCAAGATTTTGCAACGAATCCAAGAGGATCTAGGATGCTAACATACATGTGGTATTTGAATACTCTAGAAGATGAAGATGATGGATATACAGAATTTTTAGATGGGACTAAAATTCAACCAAAGGTAGGGAGGTTTTTATTGTTTCCTTCTTGTTGGACTTTTTATCATAGGGGATTCCCTCCTAAGAAAGATAAATATATTTGTACTGGATGGATTTACCAAAATTTTCCAAAAAAAGTATTTAATGAAATCAAAACATTAGTGCTTGACGATAGACTCGTAAACTAAGTATAATATAGATACTAAAACTTTAATGTGATACCATGATTAAAACATTAATCACAGAGTTTCCTATAACTGATGTTCCTATAGAGAGAAGCATTAGTAGGGAAAAGATAAACAAATATGCATATACTAAAGAGGAAGTAGATGCATTAATAGCCGATGCTGTAAAAGAGGCAGTTGCTGAAGCAAGAAAAATTGACGAAGAGTCAATGGCGAAGCACAATCGTGAAGCTACAGTTATCAGTATGATTCTCGGATTTACAACTCTCGCATTATTTGTTGATGGACTTCTTAGAATGTTAGGTATCATCCCACCATTCATGGATCTTGATGTCAATATTTTAGATAAGATAGAAACTGATATTATAGATAGAATCAAACAAGTTCCAATACAAAGAATTTTGCAATCGGGTTTCAGATAATTACTTGACTACAGGTAAACTATGCCTTATAATAGGGTATATACAATTTTATTATGATTGAAGTACTTGTACAGAATGAACCATACAGGTATGTGAAGATGCCTGATCCACTTGATAATGGTCAACCAGACTATCGTATACAAAAGTGGAACAACCACAACGGTTATAAAGATATGTACCTTTGTGATAATTTCATGCAGTTAAAAACTGCGATTGATGATTTTGAATACACCAAATGGTTAGATCCTGCAGGTGTGCCTTGCTACGTACATGATGTCTAAAGTTGCTTTAATTACTGGTATTACAGGACAGGACGGTTCCTACCTTGCAGAACTTCTATTAGAGAAGGGATATGAGGTTCATGGAATCGTTCGTCGTGCTTCATTGATTAATACTCATAGAATAGATCACATATATGAACAGATTAAACTTCATTATGGAGATCTAACAGATGCAATGAGTATTACAAATCTCATCAAAGATATTGAACCAGATGAGATTTACAATTTGGGTGCACAGAGTCATGTAAAAGTTTCCTTTGAGATACCAGAATATACAGCACAGGTAGATGGTGTTGGAACACTTCGTGTTTTAGAGGCAGTTAGATTGTTAGGTATGGAGACGAAAACTCGTATATATCAAGCGTCTACATCTGAACTATATGGATTAGTCCAAGAGGTTCCTCAGAAGGAGACTACACCTTTTTATCCACGTTCACCATACGGTGTTGCGAAATTATATGGATATTGGATTCTTAAAAATTATCGTGAAGCATATGGATTACATGCAAGCACAGGTATATTATTTAATCATGAGTCTCCAAGAAGAGGTGAGACATTTGTAACAAGAAAGATCACACGAGGATTATCTAGGATTTCTGTTGGTGAACAGGAGTGTTTATATCTTGGTAATTTAAATGCCAGAAGAGATTGGGGTCATGCAAAGGATTATGTTGAAGCGATGTGGTTGATGCTTCAACAGGATGAACCAGACGATTATGTAATCGCAACTGGAGAACAATATTCTGTAAAAGATTTTGTAGATAAAGCAGCACCATTCTTTGGTTTTAATATTGAATGGATGGGTGAAGGTGAACTTGAATTTGGTTATGATTGGAATACAAAAAGAAAAGTTATAGCAGTAGATAAAAAATATTTCCGTCCTGCAGAGGTAGAGTCTTTGTTAGGAGATGCAAGTAAAGCAAAGCAAAAATTGGGTTGGGAACCTAAAATAAGTTTTGATCAATTAATTGAGGATATGGTGCTTTATGGACAGTGAAAGTAGAGTTTATGTTGCAGGTAATACTGGACTTGTAGGGTCTGCTATTGTCCGTACTCTTCATTGGAAAGGTTATACAAATATATTATCAAGTCCATCTCATCATTGGGATTTAAGAAATCAGATGGACGTAGAAAGATTCTTTAGAGTGAATGAACCAGAGTATGTATATCTCGCTGCTGCAAAGGTTGGCGGTATAGGTGCAAACGCATATTATCCTGGTCATTTCATCTATGATAATTTAATGATTCAAACAAATGTAATTCATGCAGCAAGAAAGTTTGGTGTTAAAAAATTACTTTTCTTAGGATCATCTTGTATCTATCCTAAGTTTGCTGAACAACCAATCACAGAGGATCAATTATTGGGTGGACATTTAGAACCAAGTAATGATTCATATGCAATAGCGAAGATCGCAGGTATAAAAATGTGTCAAGCATATCGTAAACAATATGGTTTTAATACGATTAGTTTGATGCCTACAAACTTGTACGGTCCAAATGATAATTATGATTTAGATTCCTCTCATGTTCTACCTGCAATGATTAGAAAATTTCATGAGGCAAAAGATAAGGTCACACTATGGGGTGATGGATCTGCAATGAGAGAATTTTTATATGTGGATGATCTTGCTGAAGCAGCATTTAAATGTATGGTTGATTATGACTCTGAAGAGATTATAAATGTCGGAACTGGTAAAGATATTACAATCAAAGAACTTGCTAACACTATTGCAGATGTGGTAGGATTTAAAGGTGAAATAGTGTGGGATACATCGAAACCAAACGGAACACCTAGAAAAGTTCTAAACGTAGATAAAATAAAATCTCTAGGTTGGGAACCAAAAGTTGGTTTGCGTGAAGGTATTGAAAAAACATACGAATTATATAAAGAAAGTTTATGAAAAATTTAGCACTTGGATTCGTATCGTTAAGACCTTCACAATTACAAGAGCATGTATGTGATGCTAGAGAGAATGAGTATCTAATTTGTTTGAAACAATTAGAAAGAGTTCTACCAAAATCATTTGATTTTTTAGTATGTGAGAATACCATAGATGATCCCTCAGAAATTAAGAATGAAGAACTTAGAGAATATCTCAGCAACACGGAGATGTGTGCAACAGGAAGTGAAAGTAATATAGGAACATCTAATAAAGGTATGGGAGAGTTACTACAACTCAAAACTGCCTTGGATCAAACTGATATAGATAAGTATGAGAATATATGCTATGTTACTGCTAGACGTTTTTATACTTGTCCATATGTTTTTGAGAGAACAGAAACCTTAAAAAAGAAAGCATTGCTTTCAAATCCAGATTTTATTTTTCTGGATGGTAGAGTTCTTGAATCATACAAAGGACCTTTATATAACGATATGTTTTTCTCCATGAAATCAAAATATATGGTAGAATATGCAGAGTATAGTATGGAACAATTAAATACAAATCTTTCTAAACAAATTGGTTCAGAATATAATCTTTATAATTTTGTTCAAAAAAATAATATAGATTATGAATGGATTGAATGGTTAGGAATCATCAGGAACGCTTGGGAGATAAATGGTAACACATCTGATCTCTCTAACTTTCATATATCATAGGAGTCAAAATGGAAATTCGTGATAAAATGTTATCAGTCCTTCAACCTTTAGGTGGTAAGGAGGAGGTTGAAGAATTAAGAGATACCATTGAAAGTGGTTGGTGGGCAAAAGGTCCAAAGGTTGCAAAATTTGAAAAAGAATTTGCAGAGATGGTGGGTGCAAAGTATGCAGTCGCAGTATCAAGTGCAACACATGGTCAAGATTTAATTTTTAAGGCATTGAATATAAAAGATTGTGATGTTATAAATCCAACTATTTCATTTATGACCACTGCTGTTGTTCCTCTTTGGAATAATTGCACAACAAATATAGTTGATGTAGATCCATATACAATGTGTATTGATCCAGAGGATGTCAGAAGAAGTTTAAAACCAAATACCAATGCGATGATTGTTGTAAATCAAGCTGGTGTTCCCGCTGATGTTGATAGTATAAGACAATTTTATGATGGATTTATATTAGAAGATTGTGCTCATAGTTGTTATACACCAGGTGCAGGTACAAAGGGTGATATTGCCGTTTGGTCATTTCAAGCGGTGAAGACTATGCCTTGTGGTGATGGTGGTATGATCACTCTGAATGATAAAGAACTGTATGAAAAATTAGTATCCATGACATGGTTGGGTATTACTAGCACATACTCTCGTGTTAAGAATGTTCATAGTGATAAACCAGGATATAGTTGGGATTATGAAGTAGATATTTTGGGATATAAGTGTTACATGATTGATATCATGGCATCCATATGCTTACAACAAATGAAGAAGTTACCAAAGCATTTAGAGTGGAGAAGACATATACAAAAAAGATATAATACTGAGCTAGCAGATTGTATTCAAGCACCACCTCATAGTGAAACTGTGCAGTATTATTGTGCTAAAGTTCCTCCAGATCATCGTGATAGTTTGATAGATTATCTTGCTTCAAAAAATATTCATACTAGTGTTCATTTCAAACCTCTACATAAGTATAATGTGGTAAAAGGAATGAATCAACGTGAGTATCCTGTTGCAGATGTAGAGTGGAAAAAACTTATAAGTTTACCATGCCATCCTGCGATGACTGAGGAAGATATTACATATGTAATATATTGGGTGAAGGAATATTTCACTATTAACAAACTTATAAACAACAACAACGTATTCAAAAGTTTTCTTAAGATATTTTATTCATAATGTACCTTGATCAATATAAAATAGAGGGAACAATCAACAATGATCAAAACCCTTGCTTTCATGACGAAACAACCTATCCTAAATTTCAAGAGGAGTTAGAGGAGTTCAAGCATCTATTAATTGAACTTGTATATCTAAACGAACCAAAAACATTTTACAAGTTTGGTGATGGTGATTATTATTTTTTAAATAAAATACCTACAGGTAGTGCTGCTCCTGGTCGTAGAGCGTTAAGTAAATCTTATGATGAGATAAACCATGATGCTTTTGTCAAGGGTGCACAAGAATGTGACTATTACACTTGTGAGATATATCCAGAAAACAGAGTAAATTTTATAGATGTCATACAACGTAGAATTGATTTTCCTGCTGAGTTTGGATATGGTCTAGTCGCTAATAAGTGGTTGCTTAAAACCTTTGCTGGACAAATAGGATTGATAGGTGCAGGAGCAAAATTAAACATTATAAAAAATCTCATGGAGGCACCACAGTATCAAGAATATCTTGGATTAGAAAAATTTGAAGATTACATATCTTTACCTCAAAAATTTGCTTGCGATGACTTAGAGGCAACAGAAAAAATGGTGGCTTCACAGTTGATGAAATCCACATCTAAAATATTCTTAATGGGTATGGGTCATGTGAAGTCTGGTTTGATACATCGACTACCAAAATATCGTAATGCTGTTTTTCTAGACGTAGGTGCTGCGATAGACGCATTAGCAGGTATCATAGACGTTGATAGACCTTACTCAGGTGATTGGACAAACTATCAGATTGATGATGTACAGTTGTACAAAGGAATAGATTTTCTTGCTTACGAAGGAAAGGGTAAGCATTTAGTTTTGGAGAGGGAACTTGTATAAAGATACGTTTGGTTACTTTGGACAATCTGAATTTAGGCAGATGTTGATTCATAATTTACCAGTAGAAAAATTTAAAAAAATATTAGAGATAGGTTCATATGAAGGTATATTTTCATGCTTTGCAGCTCAATCTTTCGCTGATATTGTTCATACCATTGACCCTTTTGATATATCAGATGAAGGAACTACCATGACTTATAGTGTTGAAAGTAATTTCAATCATAATATATCTGTCTGCCCAGATGGAGATAAAATTGTATCTCATAAAATGACTAGTGATGAATTTTTTAAAAATAATCAAGACGAATTTGATTTGATATATGTTGATGGATCTCATGAACCAGAAGATGCATGCAGGGATTTGGATAATAGTTTTAAAGTATGTAAGAAAGATGCGATCATATGGGTTGATGATTATGGCAGTAATTACAAAACTCTTCATGAGTCTATAGATCAATGGTTGCAAGATCATAAAGATGATATTAAAATAATACACAAAGGGTATCAAGTTGGATTTGTAAAATTAATATGATGATTACATTTAATAATCTCGGCAATTTGGGAAGACTCGCAAATCAAATGTTTCAGTACGCATCATTGAAAGGTATTGCGAGAAATCGTGGGTTTGAATTTATGATTCCACCTGGTAATGTATTCGGTACTAGAGACCTAATGGTCAAACAAGATGGAACAAATATTTACGATATATTTGATTTGAGTGATAATAATTATGGACTACAAGTGAATCAAGTTTGTATGGAAAGAATGCATACATTTGATGAGGAACTTTTTAATAATTGTCCAGACAATGTTGACTTGCTAGGATACTATCAGACTCACAAATACTTTCAACATATTGAATCTGAGATTAGATCTGATTTTAAATTTCAAACTGATCTTTTTGAAACATGTAGCGACTTCATGAAAGATAATTTTGTATACAGAGATGTAATATCACTACACGTTAGAAGAGGAGATTATATATCAAATCCAAACCACCCATTACAAACTGTAGAGTATTATCAAAGAGCACTTGAAATGCTCCCTGATTTAGATGTGATTGTTTTTTCGGATGATCCTGATTGGTGCAAATCTCAGGAGATATTTCAACCTGATAGATTTTCAATATCAGAGTCTAATACAGTTGATGCTGATTTATGTTTGATGTCTTTATGTAAGTATCATATTATAGCAAACTCATCATTATCATGGTGGGGAGCATGGTTAGCAAATAGTGAAAAAATTATAGCACCTAAAAATTGGTTTGGGGGAGACTGTGTAAATAAAAGTGTATCTGATATGGAGTTTGGTGATTGGACATGGTTATGACTGAAGATTGGAGTTGTTTATCTCAACAAGATACTGACCCTTACGCACAGATATGCAAGGAGGCAGTTCAAGATGATAATAAATTTAAATCATTTAAAAAAGACTCAAGATACACCGCAATATTAGAGCATGTTCCATACGAACATGGTAGAGAATATGTTGAGAGTATTCAACAGTATGAAATAGATAAAGAACTCATAGAATTATTCAAAGAAAATGATAAGATAGGTGGTGCTAATGTCATGGAATATGATGAACCATTTGGAATGATATCACCATCTACTCTACGTTATGTACAAAATGCTTTAGACATATCTTACTTTTATGGTGAAGGTGATCTAAACAAGATAGTAGAGATAGGAGGTGGATATGGTGGACTGTGTAAGACTATAAATTGCCTCTGTGATTTTGGTGAATATCACATTTATGATATGGAACCTGCATCAAGATTGCAAGAAAAATATCTTTCTAATTTTGATATAGACGGTAATGTTTTTCATCATTCTCAACCAGAAGAACTTAAAGATATTGATTTATTAATAAGTAACTATGCATACTCAGAACTAGGTGAAAAATTGCAAGATTTGTACTATAATAATGTTATAGTTAACTCTAAAAAAGTCTATATGATTTTGAATAGAGGACAAGTAAGTAGAGAAGTCTTTCTTAAAAGAGCAGAGAATGATTTTGAAGTTACTGTAGAAAAAGTATTAGACTTTTGGCCACCTAATGGACACCTTTATTATACAACTTTGATTAGAAAATGAAGATCTGTATTCTTACCATCGCTACTAATAAGTACATTCAATTTGTTGAGAGATTGTATGATAACATACATGATAATTTTTTAAATGGACATCATATAGAGTGTTTACTTTTCACAGAACATGATGTAGAAACATCTGATAATGTTAGAGTATCTCAAATAGAACATGAAGAATGGCCAGTGCCTACTCTAAAGAGATACAACTATTTTGTAAAAGAAAAGGATTTTATATCACAGTTTGATTACTGTTATTATTTTGACGTTGATATGGGTATCATTGATAAAGTAGGTGATGAGGTATTAGGAGATCTTGTTGCAACTATGCATCCTTATCAATCATTCTACCCTAAAGAACAAAGATCATATGATCGTAATCCTAAGTCATTAGCATATGTACCTGCAGGAGAAGAGGGAGAAAAATATTATGCAGGTGGATTCAATGGTGGATCTACAAAAGAATTTTTAAAGATGTCTCAAGTTATAGCAGATCGTGTAACTAAAGATTTAGAGAATGATGTGATTGCATTATGGCATGATGAATCACACATGAATCGTTATCTTATAGATAATCCACCGTCATTAAGTTTGACTCCAACATATTGTTTCGCAGAAGAACAAATGAACAACGCATCTTATCCATATGATGCTAAAATAATTGCATTGAAGAAAGACCACGATGAACTTAGATCTTAGAGAAATACCTGCTGTTTATATCAACCTTCTACAGGATACTGGTAGAAATAGAGATATGAAAAAACTTTGTAAAAAGTGTGGATTTAAAACAGTTTTAAGAATAGATGCAGAGTATACTCCCAATTCGTTAGCGGGTTGTTCCTTATCACATCACAACGCACTACATGAAGTAGATCCACCATTCATAGTTTTTGAAGACGATTGTGCTATAAAAAATTTTCAACCAGAAATAGAAATACCTGATGATGCAGATGCAGTATATCTTGGTGTATCTTCATGGGGAAGAATGAATTCTCATTCAGGACCATTCGTTCAATATGAAGAAGTAGATGATGGTTTACTTAGAATCTATAACATGTTAAGTGCTCATGCAATTTTATATCTAAATTCAGATTATATTTCATTGTGTAGTAAGATATCTGAACAAGCATTTCATACAGCAGATCATCAAGATATTGGATTTGCAGAGATTCAAAAATACTTTAATGTATATGCATTCGATGATCCTATGTTCTACCAGACAAGTTCAAATGGCACAAATCAACCACTATCTTCATATCCAACTCAAGAGTTAATACAACCTAATATACCATTCTGGAAACCAACAAGTGTCTATTAATATTTTCTATCGTGATGCTCATCTTCAAGGTAGAGTTTCTGGTCCTCTAAAAGTAATTCATAATCTATTAAGATCTTTAGATGATTGTGGAGTTGAGTATGCTATCAATGAAGATAGATTTGATAATACTTTATTCCTGCATTGGGATCAACCACAGATAGATGCATACCAAACATTAAGAAATAAAGACAAACTTCTTGTAGGTCCACAGATTTGGCCATTTGAACCAAAGTTTAATTTACTCACTGAGTATAGAAGGGTTCTTGTTCCTTCACGATGGTGTGTAGATTCATATGATAAATCTTTTCCGAATACTAAGACAGCGATTTGGCCAGTAGCAATTTATAAACCAGAGATTACAAATAATATTACAACAGATTGTCTAATATATCACAAAAATAGATCACATCAAGACCTTGAATATGTTAAGGATATGTTGAGTCGTAGAAGACTAACATACACACAATTACAATATGGAAGTTATACACAACAAAATTTTAGAGACGCACTTTCATCTGTAAGATTTTGTGTTATAATAGACAATACAGAGAGTCAAGGAATTGCAATCCAAGAAATGATGTATGCAAACAAACCTTTGTTTGTATGGGATCAAACAGTCTGGGATCATATGGGAGAACAGTATGCGGTTGAGTCTACATCTGTCCCATATTGGGATCCAATGTGTGGTGAGAGAGTAAGAGATGCAAGACAACTTAATTTGTATCTTGATATATTTCTACAAGCGTTTGATGGATACAATCCTGCTAAGTTTGTTGAAAAAAATCTATCAGCAAAACCAACTGTTAAAATATTATTAGATCTTTTTAATGAAAACTAGAATTATAATTTGTGTTTCTAATCGACCTGATCTTTTAGAAAAACAAATCCAACTATTAAATAATTTTATGATCGGTGAAAAGGTCGTAAGTATTGTTTATGATACAAGAGATAAACAATATGAAAGTTTTTTCAAAAAAATATGTGATGATTATAATTTAGAATATCATTTGCATTTGTCTGAACCAAATTGTGCACCAAGTTTTTATCATGCACAGGCAGCAACATGGGCATATCAGAATGTAATTAAAGATGAGGATATTTTGATGCTTTTAGATCATGATATGTTCTTGATTGATGAATTTAAAATTGAAGATGAGATAAAAGATTACGATCTAATGGGATGCTTGCAGTCAAGAGGTGATGTAAAATATATTTGGCCAGGTTTATTTCTTGCTAAGATAGATTCAATAAAGGAAAAAGATTTTCACTTCTACCCTGATAGTGTCAGAGGAGAGTTTCTTGATACTGGTGGTGGAACTTATATGTTGTTAGAATCTAATTTAAATTACTATGATACAGGTGTTGAATATCCCTCTGATTATAATGGTATAAATTTAGATGATACTGAACTTACTAGAGGATTCAACTTTGAACTTCATCATGAAGGTAAGTTCTTACATTTCAGAAATGCTTGTGGTTGGGATAATCAATTCATCACAAATGATTCTGATAAAACAAACGTATTATTTCATATGATATCTGACTTTATGGAGGCAAAGTGAACTACGATTATCTGATAGTTGGATGTGGTATCTTTGGAACTACCTTTGCTAGACTGGCGACTGATGCAGGAAAGAAATGTTTAATCATAGACAAACGTGAACACATAGGTGGTAGTGCATACACTGAAAATAATGGTGGTATTCATGTGCATACTTATGGACCTCATGTGTTTCATACAAGTAATAAAAAAGTATGGGACTTTGTGAATCAATACGCAGAGTTTAATAACTTTGTTCTATCCCCAAAGGCAAGCACTGGTGGAAAACTTTTTTCACTTCCATTTAACATGAATACATTCTACGAAATGTGGGGTGCAGAGACACCAACAGAAGTAAAAAATATTATTGAAAGTCAAAGGTTCAAAGGAACTCCTAAGAACTTAGAGGAGCAAGCACTTTCTATGGTAGGCACAGACATATATGAAGCTTTGATTAAAGGATATACTGAGAAACAATGGGGTAAGAAGGCAACAGAACTTCCTACATTTTTAATTAAAAGATTACCACTTAGATTCATATACGATAATAATTATTTCAATGACAGATATCAGGGAGTTCCTATTGGTGGATTTACTCAGATGTTTGAAAAGATGCTTGATGGTATAGAGGTAAAATTAAATCAAGATTATTTTGAACAAAAAGATTACTACGACTCAATCGCAAACAATGTTGTGTATACAGGATGCATTGATGAATTTTTTGATTATAAGTATGGTGAATTAGGATATCGCTCTTTGAGATTTGAAACTAATGTAATACAATCTCAAAACTATCAAGGATGTGCAGTAATTAATCAATGTGATCACACAAAGGAATACACTAGGACAGTTGAACATAAACATTTTGAAAGATTGAAAACAGATCATACAGTTATCACAAGAGAGTATCCAATAGAGTATAAGAGGGGTATGACTCCTTATTACCCTATCAATAATAAAGATAATGCCGAGATGTATGATAAGTATAGAAAAGAAAGTAAAACATTGACCAAGTATATTTTTGGTGGTAGACTAGCAGAGTATAAGTATATGGACATGCACATTGTGATAGAGTCTGCTATGAACAAATACAGGAGTGCTCAATGAGATCATTAGTTACAGGTGGAGCAGGATTTATAGGGTCTAATTTAGTGGATGAATTGGTTAAATTAGGTCATGATGTTACTGTAATTGATAATGAATATTCAGATGCTCACGACCATTTTTACTGGAATCATAGTGCAAAAAATTATAAGTTTGATATACGTGATTATGAAAACACTAGACCATTGTATGATGGTGTGGATTATGTATTTCATATTGCAGCAGAGGCAAGAATACAACCTGCAATCTTAAATCCAGTTGAAGCAATTAGTATTAATTCTGTTGGAACTTGCATAGTTCTCCAATGTGCGAGAGAGGCAGGTGTTAAGAAGTTAATGTACTCATCTACATCTTCGGGATATGGTATGAATGAACAACCAAATATTGAAACACAACCAGATGATTGTTTGAATCCATATTCTGTATCTAAAGTTAATGGTGAAAAGTTATGTAAAATGTATACAGATCTTTTTGATCTTGATACAGTCATCTTTAGATACTTCAATGCATATGGAGAGAGACAACCCATAAGGGGTCAGTATGCCCCTGTATTAGGTATATTCTTGAGACAGCTAGCAGCAGGTGAACCATTAACAATCGTTGGTGATGGTGAACAAAGAAGGGACTTTACATACGTTAAGGATATAGTAAATGCTAATATCATGGCTGCAATATCTAATGCAGATAAAGAAGCATATGGTCAGGTGTATAATGTAGGGTCTGGAGTAAACCACTCAGTTAATGAAGTTGCTGCCATGATATCTGATGATGTGAAATATATTCCTCCAAGATTGGGTGAAGCAAGGATTAGTCTTGCAAACGTAGATAAAATTTATAATACATTTGCTTGGAAACCTCAGCAAAATCTTGAAAAGTGGGTGAAGAAACAAATTGGAAATTAATAAATCAAAAAGTAAATTAAAAGGGATTCCTCCCGTTCGATATATTAATCTTGATGGTCAACCTGAGAGAGCAAAATACATGGAGGATCAGTTTGAGTACTGGGGTATAGAAAATTTTAAACGTGTGTCTGCAAACGATGGTCGTGATGACGATCTTAGTCATTTACTAAAAGGTAGATATCCAGATAATATGAATCCTGGTGAGGTTGGTTGTGTTACATCTCACTTGAAGTTACTTAAAGAGTGGTTAGAAGAGACAGATGAACCTATGCTCTTAGTAATGGAAGATGATTGTGATATATCAACTGTTGCTCATTGGCCATTCTCATGGAGAGATTTTCAATCACAATTACCATACGACTTTGATGTTGTTCAGTTAGCAATCATAAATCCATCAACCGTATCAGTAAGGTTACATAGAAGATTTGTAAATGATTTCTCTACAGCATCATACTTAATTACAAGACACCACGCTAAGAAGTTAGTTGATTTACATTGTCGTGGTGACTTCTATAAGTTAGATCAAGGTGTGAAACCCAGAGCAGTAGCGGATGATTTAATATACAACTCAGGTAATACATTTGCAATACCTATATTTCTTTACAAAATAGAATTAGGATCAACTATTCATGACATACATATTGATGTATTTCACCGCAGTAGTCATGATGCTATCTGGGATTTTTGGAGAAATGGTGCAATTGATTTAGATTGGACAGGAGATATGTTTCATTATGACCCTTTTGCAGGTAGAATTCCTCAGCAATAATAAGTTTTGTTAATATAAATCTTAAGTTTTCCTTAAGAATGTCGCATTTTTAGCACAAATACTTGCGTAAATTTAATCTTTGCTATATAATTATGTTACGTTTCTTAACAAAACTTAAATGACTGTTACAACTGAATCAGGTGGAAGACAAAACGCTTTCCCAAATGAAACCAGACCTTATATTGACGAAAGTGCTTCATACGAGGGATACCCTCAGAATGCTGAAAAAGTTAATGGTCGTTGGGCTATGATCGGATTCATAGCACTCGTAGGTGCATATGCAACTACAGGTCAAATCATACCAGGTATCTTCTAATGGATTTCACACACCCATACTGGAGATATGCAGAGAAGGTCAATGGTCGCCTAGCGATGCTTGGTCTTGTCATAGGCACAATCAACTACGGTCTATTCGGTTGGATAGCACCAGGTTTATTTTAAGATGAAAATTAACACACAATTCACAATTCAAAAAAGGTACAATCTCATGACACCAGAAGCAGAAAGATTTAATGGTTGGGCAGCTATGCTAGGTTTTGTAGCAGCAGTAGGTGCTTACACAACAACAGGACAAATCATTCCAGGTATTTTCTAATGAAAAACGTAGAAAAGGAAAAATTATTTGCCGAAAAACTTAACGGTAGATTAGCAATGCTTGGAATCATTGCAGGACTAGGAGCATATTTAACAACAGGACAAATCATTCCTGGTTTTGTTTAATGATAGAAGAGTCACTTCAATATGATCCAGAGGTAGTTTTCAAAACTATACTCTGGATTTTCACTCCTATCTTTAGTCTAGTAGTTATGGACTTATTTTTGAGAGAGATTGATGATGACGATGATGATGACTTTGGAGGAGGACACGCAATACCCGCATACTTACCATCAGGAGCATAATGAACCACCTAACTTTTATTGGATTAATAAGTGTTTACATTGTATTGATAAACACATCTATAATTAACTATATCTACGCAGTTTAAATAAATACTTCCAGAACTATACATAAGATACATGAATGGTAGACTGGACAAAGTTGCTATGACTAATAAGTTGATGCAGCTAAAGAGAGAACTACACTACAAATGTGAGATTGGAGAAAAAGGTGAATGGGAATGCAAAGGAGCAAATGAATATCTTAATAGATGTTTTGATGTTTTAGACGAATACTGGCAGTGATAAATATTTAAAAAACTTTAATGAGTGTTGCTGCTATAGCCATAGACAATTTTTTGTCTGATGATAAATGGTCAAGTATACAATCAAATATTTCAGAATATCTTAATACCTCAAACTATAAAGACGAGAGAGACTCTTTGCATAGTCAGATTAATGTATGGATTGAGGAAAAGTTAAGATCACTTTCTTTGTGGCAGGATTCTTGGAGTAGTCAGATATCTTTATTCTCTTCAATAATATCAAGACCCATTGGTCAGAATTGTGAGTCATCTGATCCAGTAAACGGGGGATATCATAGAGAGGATGGTGGATACATTTATTATGCTCATCCAGAGTGGGATTCTTCATGGGGTGGTAATTTAAAATTCAAAGACTGTGATATTGATTTGTTAGAACCTAGACCAAATAGATTTGTTTGGGTAAATCCAGATGTCTGGCATGGTATCGAAGTGGTTGGATCAAATGCTCAGACCTCTAGAGTATCGGTGGTTGCTTGGCCATCTGGGACAGTTGAATATCCCGATGCCAGTGTTATAATAAATAAGGTATTATAGGTGTCGTGATGAAAAGAAATAAATTTAAAAGAGCATTACATCACTTAAATAAAAAGAACGTTGTTGAATCTGCACCAACAAACAGCACACTTGGAGTCTTTAGTGTAATACCAAGTGGTGTAGGTCCTGTTGGTTGGACAGACAGAACATTTACTAAAGATGCATCAGGTAATCCATTACCTAAATTTGAAGTCGCTGATTTTACAGTGGGTGATAACCCAGAAACCTCCGAAGAAGCATTAGATACCAGTGGATTATTTGAGGCTGATGGTGTAACTGTAAAAACATTAACTCCACCAGGTGATAATTCATATATTTTAGGACCATTTTCATCTATGTGGTATGCGTGGGGTAACTTTACTACTCTAGGTTATATTGAACAGGGAACTCGTAAGATGGTTAACCTTGGTACTATCACAGGTAAACTATCGGATTGGAATGGATCGAGTATAAATTCATACGGACAACTTACACTAGAGCAAGCATTATGGTTTAGAGATGTTCCAAAATTTGGTGGTATAGATAATGATCCAGCAAATCACAACTATAGAGCTAGATATCCTGGTCCTCCATCTAATACTCCTGATGCTTATGGTAGATATCTATGTGTTATAGCAGCATCAAGAGAAGCAGGTGGAACCGAAACAAGACCTGGTGCACCCGATAATCCCACTCAACCTGGTGAGATGAGTTCTGATGATAATTTCTCTGCCATCATGTCTAAATTAAAGAAAAGTATAGAAGCATTCGGAGATTTTGCTGCAGATCCTCTTGGAGCGATAGCAGATTTCTTTGGAGACAATTTGACTCCTCCAGCAGCAGAATATGCAACAAATATTGCTAAATCAGTATTGTTTAACAAACCCATCACAGTTAAACAAGAAGATGTTCCAAAAGGAGATATAGATAAATTGATTAATGGATTTAATGACAATGCAACTTGGATTCCTATTTCAGTAAGTACTAATGGACAAAAAACACCTTATGCTGATGAAAATTTTTATGTAGATAAAAAGGGAAATGTTAATTCAAACATCGGGCCTAATGGTGAAAAGGCATATTACAAAAAGGACACCACAGGCCCTGTCGATGGTGATGTTGGTGTTGCGGGATATGGAAATCCACTAGCAGCAGCAGGACAAGCACAAGTGCAAGTTGTTACAGGTGGCGATGGTAAGGATTACATATTATATACAGATCATGCATATCATAATTTAGAATCAGATGATCCAGGAGAAGTTCCTGATTCAGTTAAAGCAGGATTATCATGGTTAATCCATAATGTTACTGGTAAAGGTGATTCAACAAAACCAAACACTGGTGGTATGTCTGGATACCCACCTAATATTAAAGGTGATGTAAAAACTGAAATAAGAATTGATCTTGATGATCCTAGAATATCTGACGAATTTAGAGATAGAGTAAAACGTGAGAAATACTACAAAGAATTGGGTATAACTGAATCCTTTAAATCAAAAGGTAGATTACTTAAGGAAAGTAAAAAAAGAATTCTTCGTGAGATTAAGAAACCTACCATACTCCCAGAGGCAAAGAAAAAATATAAAGTTAAACCAAAGGTATTAGGTCATCCATCAAACAAAACTCTTTCAAATCAAATGAAAGATACAACTCCGAATGTTGCATTTAAAAAAGAAATACCTGTTTGGTCTATGGATCAGAAGATGAGAAATGCAAGAGAGTCTCAGCGAAAGAAAAATGAAGTGTTGGAGTATCTAGGATCAAGTGGAGATCATTGGAACTATATGACTAAAACAATTAAAGAACACAATAAGAAAATTATTAATTTAAATTATGGTGGAAAGAAGAAAAAGGTGACTCGTAAGGAACAGGTAGATAAAGATATTTTAGTATTCATGGAAGATGATCTTGGAAACAAATCAAGTGTACTTCAATCAAAGATAAATGAAATGCAAGCAGAAGCAGGTGATAAAGAAATGTTTGCTAAGTATTATGAGATGAACCCTCAGAAGAAATCTTTATTTAAAGAAGTGGTTAAGAGAGGTGTCTTTGATTATAAAGGTAAACCATCTAAGAAAGGATACCCAGATAAAGAACCTGCACAGTTAGATCCTAAAACAGGAATGCATCCAGAGTATGGTAAAAAATATAAGCATGATAAGTTAGATCCGCAGAGTGCAGAGAGTATGCCTATGCAAGGTAATCCAGAGATAGATGCTAATATCGCAAAGAATCTTAATCCAGAATCTAAAAAAAGAAAGACTAAGGTATTAAATCAACCAAATGGTTGACGGGATTGTAAAGTTTTGTTATAATAAATAACGAAAGGGTGTTGCTTTCAACACCTAACTGCTCTCAAACCAAGACCTATAGGCAGTATAATACTTCGTCTTTCATATCCAGTAGTGAGGGATTACTGGAAATAAGTTTCGCATCTTCCCTGATGCCCTACTTAAAAACGTCTTACTAATGACAACTTCTAATTTAACACGCAGTAGAGGTGGTCTCCTTAAGGGTTGGCCAGAGTTCTGCGAGTGGGTAACATCTACAGACAACAGAATATATGTTGGTTGGTTCGGTGTACTCATGATTCCATGCTTGCTAACAGCAGCAGCATGTTTTGTAGTAGCATTTATTGCTGCTCCTCCAGTCGATATCGACGGAATCAGAGAGCCTGTAGCAGGTTCATTTATGTATGGTAACAACATCATCTCTGGTGCAGTTGTTCCATCATCAAACGCAATCGGATTACACTTCTACCCAATTTGGGAAGCAGCCACTATGGATGAGTGGTTATACAACGGTGGTCCTTATCAGTTGGTTATCTTCCACTTCCTTATCGGAATCTCTGCTTACATGGGCAGACAGTGGGAATTATCATACAGACTAGGTATGAGACCTTGGATTTGTGTAGCATATTCAGCTCCAGTATCTGCTGCCTTTGCAGTATTCTTAGTATACCCATTCGGTCAGGGATCATTCTCTGATGGTATGCCTCTAGGAATTTCTGGTACGTTCAACTTTATGTTCGTGTTCCAAGCAGAGCACAACATACTAATGCACCCCTTCCACATGGCAGGTGTTGCAGGTATGTTCGGTGGTAGTCTCTTCAGTGCAATGCACGGTTCTTTAGTTACTTCATCTCTAATCAGAGAAACTACAGAAACAGAGAGTCAAAACTACGGCTATAAGTTCGGACAAGAAGAAGAAACATACAACATTGTAGCTGCACACGGTTACTTTGGTAGATTAATCTTCCAGTATGCTTCATTCAACAACTCAAGAAGTTTACACTTCTTCCTAGCAGTTTTCCCTGTTGTATGTGTATGGTTAACCTCTATGGGTATCTGCACAATGGCATTCAACTTAAATGGTTTCAACTTTAACCAATCTGTAGTTGATGTTAACGGAAAGATCATTCCTACATGGGGTGATGTTCTAAACAGAGCAAACTTAGGTATGGAAGTAATGCATGAAAGAAATGCACACAACTTCCCACTAGACTTAGCATCTGCTGAGACTACAGAGGTTGCTTTATCCGCACCATCAATCGGTTAATTTCAAATTCACCTTTTGATTCCAAGTACCCCGAAAAAAATTTCGGGGTATTTTTTTGTCTATAAGAGTTTCTTGACTTGAATATAAATTAGTGTATAATAGAAATAAAGCTATGGACACTCAAGCGATGACTCTTGGGGGTAAGGCAACTCCCGAACAGATACAGAAACGGAGAGATTCTATACCTCCGATGGAAGTAAATAAAGTTAATATAATATCAGATGCATTGAAAGAGGAATTGAAACAATTGATAAACGAAGTGTTAGATGAAAGAGATATTGAAAAAAAGTTGAATGGACCTTATGATTTTCCAGAGTTATGAACATTTGGTCTAATTATAAAAAGATATTACATGAAACTTTTCCATTACATGGTGCAGCAGGGAGTGTCTGGGCACAATGGGAAGGTAAGGGAACATCTTTACTAGCGAGAACTTACACAAATCAATACTTTATAAAAGCAAGAGAGGTAGAGATCTGGAATGATAAGAGTTGTATTTACAATAATATAATCTATCCCAAGACGGGATCTAATCTACCATGTTTTGGCATGGACTTGATGGGATTTTTTGATAAGAAAGTAATTATAGTATTTGATTTTCAACATCCTACTGAAAACTATTTGTTCTCAGTTGAGGGTCTACCAAAAGGTAAGGGTGACTATCGTTTCTTTGAACCAGGTAATCATTTTTCTGAAAACATATACATTCAGTATTGCACTATGAGTGAGGTTGATGATTACTTAGGAATGTTCACAGAGTATCTACTTAAGTACAAAGAGATGGTTGATGAAGCAAAACCAACTGGTATGGACACCTCAGTATACAAAGACTTTGATACTTATATGACTAAGCTAGATCCAGTGAAAGGATACCTTTCTGGTAAGTTTGGTTCTGAGAAATCAGAGTCTTTAGTAAATGACTTTTTGTTTTGCTATAAATGATAAATATTAAAAAACGATAATAAGATGAAGACTTTTTCAGATTTTGTGCTAGAATGTTCTCGGTTAGACGAAAGTAGTCTTAGCCGTATCAAATCAAAGCACGATAAAGGAGGAGTCGCAGTGCTCTCAGCAAGTCGTGGTGACAAGTCATCCAAAGAGAACAGAGAACGAGCTAAAAGTCTAGATCGTGATGTTCGTAGTAAGTTTGGTAAAGGTGCTACTAAAGTAACTGGTCGCTACTCTGAAAAGGATGAAAAGACAGGAGAAGAAAAACAGGTCAAAGAGAGAAGTCATGTTGTGACTTCTGGTAAAATGGGAAAAAGAAAGTTTAAGAAAGAGGTAAAGAAATTAGGTAAAAAATATGGACAGGATTCAGTCATCACTCAAACAAAGGGTGGTGGTGATGCTACACTTAAAAGAACAAGAAAAGGTGGATTACCCAAGAGAAACATCAAACTTGGGAAAATGAAACCACAAGGTAAAAACCCCGAAGGTGAAACACAAGTAAAAGGAAAGACTTACACTTATGGATAAACTTTATGATGACTCCAATTGGAGGGAAGAGTATAAAGGATACACAAGAAATAAAAGGTATCTAGAATTACTTGAGAACGGACCTAAGAGTCTTTCTCAAGCATGGTTGTTAGGTGCTTTACATAACGAGTGGAAAAAAATGAAAGGATATGATAAGCTAGAACCAAAAAGAAATGAAGGACAATTGCAATCATCATTAAAAGAGTTCTTTTCAAAACAAAAAGATCAAGGCATTTGATTTTTTGAATTTTTATGCTATTATAATTACATGCATTTACCAGAAGTTATGAGAATTTTTTTAGATACTGCTGAAACTGAGATTATAAAAAAATATTATGGAACAGGACTTATAGATGGAGTAACCACTAATCCTACTTTGATTAAAAGAAGTGGTAGAGATCCAGAAGATGTTTACAAAGAACTAGAGGATATTGGTTTAAGAGATATCAGCATGGAAGTTGTTGGTGATTCCAACGAAATGATTGAAGAGGGAATTAGACTAGCAACAAAGTTTGCTAAATCAGCAACAATTAAAGTTCCATGTACACCTGATGGTTTGCTTGCATGTGCAGAACTATCAGTGAAAAATTTAATTAGAGTTAACGTAACTCTGATCTTTGATGTTGCACAAGCAATACTTGCAGCAAAGGCAGGAGCAGCGTATGTCTCTCCTTTTGTTGGTAGACTTGATGATAACTCTATCGCAGGTTTACAACTCATCAAAGATATTGATGAGGTCTACAGAGTTCAAGCAATTCATAGAACAAGAATACTGTCAGCATCAATCAGATATGTGAATAGTGTATCTCAATCATTTGCTAACGGTGCGAACATAGTTACTATGCCTCCTGCAGTATTTGAAAAGATGTATAATCACGTTTTAACTGATAAGGGACTTGAGATCTTTGACGCAGATCATAAAGCAAGTCTAAAGAATTATTCTTCAACATAAATATTCTTAAGTCGCAATCCTATATGGATATTCTATCTACTCCAAACCAATATTTGTATGAATTACAAACAACGAGTCCAGCAGAAGCAAAAAGATTATGGAGGAGAAAGATAAAAGAAAAATGGGATTATGAGTGTGCATATTGTGGATCAGACACTGATCTAACAATTGATCACGTAGTTCCTAGATCAAAAGGAGGAGCAGACTTCACAAAGAATGTAGTGTGTTGTTGCTCATCATGTAATGGAAATAAGGGTCATCAATCTTGGGAGGAATGGTATTTCTCTCAGGATTTTTTTGATAAAGATAGGTATGAAAAAATAAAAGAGTGGATGAAACCAGAACAAGAAAATTTATTCTTGTATCGCCCAAGAAGGAATAATTGTACTTGATAAATAATACAGCAGTATATACTGCTGACTAATGGTAAATACCAACACATATAATGTCTGATCCGAAAATTAGGATTAGGAGATCTTCGACTCCTAATAAAGTGCCGACTATAACTCAACTGGAGTTAGGCGAATTAGCAATTAATACATACGACGGTAAGTTATACCTTGAGCAGGATCAGGGTGCAGCAGGTGTTGGTAATACAGTTGTTCGTGTAAACCCTTGGAATGTGGGTGTAGGAACAACAGCATATAACATATCTTTTACATCAGGTAAAGTTGGGATTGGAACTACAGTTGCCCAATATCACCTAGACGTTGGCGGTAATATAAACTTTACAGGAAATCTAACTCAAGACGGTGCTGCATTTACATCAGGTGTTACTGTCAAAGATGAGGGATCTACACTATCAACACAGGCAACCACACTAAATTTTGTTGGTAATGGTGTTGCTGCAACAGGTAATGGTGCAGAAAAAACGATCACGGTTAGTGCAGGTTCAGGACCTACAGGACCGACAGGAGCTCAAGGTGCTGCAGGAAACACTGGTGCACAAGGTGCTTCAGGTACAGGTGCTCAGGGTGCTACTGGGTCTGCAGGACCTGCAGGACCAACAGGTGCACAAGGTGCCACTGGAACAGGTGCTCAGGGAGCTACTGGATCAACAGGACCTACAGGACCTACAGGACCATCTGGTAGCACTGGTGCACAAGGTGCTCAAGGTGCACAGGGTGCCTCTGGTGGCGGTGGCGGTGGTGGTGGAGCAAACGTCTCTGTAGGAAGTAATCCTCCTGGTAGTCCAAGTGCTGGTGATTTATGGTGGGATAGTGATGTCGGTGAACTCTATATTTACTACGCTGATGGAGATAGTAATCAGTGGGTAGAAACATCTGGTGGATCAGAAACAGTCACCGTATCAGATAATGCACCATCAAGTCCTAACTCTGGAGATCTATGGTGGGAAAGTGATACAGGTCAATTAAAAATATATTATCAGGATGCTGATAGTGCTCAGTGGGTTGATGCAAATGCAGGAGTTTTAAGCAATCTTACAGTCTGGCAGACAAATAGCACAGGTATTAATACATCAAGTAATGTTGGTATAGGGACGACCACAGCACATGCTGCACTTACTGTTCATGGTAATGCAAGTGTTATTGGTATCTTAACTGCTACAACATTCAAGGGTGCACTTCAGGGAACATCAGGAACATTCTCTAGTGATGTTGATATTACAGGTGATTTAGATGTAAATGGGCATACAGAATTAGACAATGTAAATGTTTCTGGAATAATAACATCAGCAGCAGCAACTGTGAATGGTGAAAGTATTCTTAACGGAAACGTTAGTTTTTATGGGTTAAATTATGGTGCAATCTGGCGTAAAAATAGTAATCGCCTTCAATTAAATGATAATGCTGAATTAACTTTTGGAAATAATAATGACACTTCTATAAAACATAATAATTCACATCTATTAATAACAAATACAACTGGTAATATTGATGTAACTGGTAATGTCTTATTAAATAATGATTTAGATGTAGATGGTCATACAAATTTAGACAATGTAAGTGTTGCTGGTGTATCAACATTCTCAGATGATATAAACATACAGAATATAAATCCAAAAATAATATTTACTGATACTAACGGTCATCCTGATTATAATATCAACTGTGAGGGTGGTAAATTATATTTTAATGATTCTAGCAATAATAACAGATTACTAATTGATGTTGGTGGTCAAGTTTCTATAGGTGGTCTTACGTCTCCAGACGGTAATTTACATGTACATAGTTCCAGTGCTGGTTCTGTAACTGCTGCAAGTGATGCAAATGAATTAGTATTAGAATCTGCTACCAATGTTGGTATGAGTTTCCTGACAGCAAATGATTCATTATCAAGAATAAAATTTGCTGATCCTGATGCAACAAACGCAGGGATTATCATTTATAGTCATGCTGATGATTCTTTCAGATTTCAACATACATCAAATGAAAGAGTTCGCATTGATTCAAGTGGATATCTTATTGCAAAGGCAGATATAAGATTAAGAAGAACTGCATCTAATAATGGTGCATTATATTTTGGAGACACTAATAATAATTATATTTTTGGAACTGACGCAGATGATGTGATAACTTTTGCAACAGGTGGTAGTGAAGCACTTCGCATCGACTCTGGTGGAGGAGTGCAAGTAGGAACCACTGTTGCTACTGCTTCTAAAGTAACTGTATATGGTGCAAATGATGCAGCAGCAATATTTCAAGGTTCAGGCACTGGAACTGGTGCTGCTAATGGATTCTTAGTTGGTAACAATGGTGGCACACTTGGATTATTATGGAATTATGAAAATGGTGGTATTAAACTTGCAACAAATAATGTAGAAAGAGTTCTCATCGCATCAGATGGTGTTATTACTGCACAAAAATCAGCAAGTTTTGGAAACACATCTGACTCATTTACCGCAGTACAGATAACAGCGTCCACTACAGGTATAAGTGAATTAAGATTTGGGGATACAACTGCAAATGCTGGATATGTCAAATATGAACACAATGGTAATAATTTAATTTTTGCGACAAATGCTACTGAAAGAGCTCGCATCCCATCAGGTGGAGGATTATTGGTAAGCACAACTTCTGCCACTGGATTAGGGAATCATACGGGTGCTTCTAATGTTTGTACATTTAACCATTCTGGTATTACTCTGACTCAATATGCTGTTACTGCTGGTTTTTATTATGACCGTTTAAACTTTACAAACTCTCAGTATTTTATTGTTAATAGTTCTAATGCTGGTGTTTATTTGGGTAACGGTTCTACGAGTTGGTCAGCATATTCTGATGAAAGATTAAAAACAAACATTANAGAGTTAGACGGAACTAAAGCATATAATCATGTAAAAACTGCAAGAGCAGCATCTTTTAAATGGAATGCAACTGGATATCCAACAGATATGAAAATTGGATTTATTGCACAAGATTGGGAAACAAATTATCCAGAGGTAGTAAATTCAACAACAGAAACTATAGATAGTGTAGAGAATCCTAAAGCTATTCAATACACTGAAACTGTGCCTGTATTAATGGCTGCTTTGAAGCAAGCGATTTCAAAAATAGAATCTCTTGAAGCAAGGATAGCAACCCTAGAGGGTTCATAAATAAATAAAAAAGTAGATAATGGCCCTTAATTTTCCAAATAGTCCATCCTTAAATGATCTTCACGAAGAAAATCTAACCAAGTGGAGATGGAATGGATCATCTTGGATTAGGGTTGTTACAACCACTGCTGCTGGTGCTCAGGGATTTCAGGGTGCTGCTGGTGCTCAAGGTGCTGCTGGTGCTGCTGGTTCTGCTGGTGCACAAGGTGGAACTGGTTCTGCTGGTGCTCAAGGTGCTGCTGGTGCTCAAGGTGCCTCTGGTTCTGCAGGATCAGCAGGTGCTCAAGGTGCGACTGGATCTACAGGTGCTCAAGGTGCACAAGGTTCAGAAGGAACATTTGGAGGAGCATCTTTCGAGTATGCTTTTAGCACAAATACAACAGATAGTGATCCAGGTGCAGGAACACTTAAATTTAATAACGCAAATCTTACATCAGCAACTGTTCTTTATATTGATGACACTGAAGGTGGTTCAACTAACACAGATATACAGTCTTTTTTAAGAACAATAGATGACTCAACATCTACAATCAAGGGTCATTACAAAGTATCATTACAATCGAATCCAAATAATTTTGTTTTATATACAATTTCCTCAATCACCGAACCATCAGGATATTTCAAAGTAACAAGTTCTTATGTATCTGGTAGTGTTACTTCATTTTCAAATTCTGCAGACATATTCATAACTTTTGCTAGAAGTGGTGATAAGGGAGACACTGGTGCACAAGGTGCTCAGGGTGCTACTGGATCTTCAGGTGGAGCAGGATCTACAGGTGCACAGGGTGCTGCTGGTGCTCAAGGTGCTCAAGGACTACAAGGTGCACAAGCACACATCAGTACATCTGCCCCTTCGAGTGGGGTAACTGTTGGAGATTTGTGGTGGGAGAGTGATACTGGAGATTTAGCCATATACTATGACGATGGATCTGGATCTCCATCTGCTCAGTGGGTTGAGGTTGGTTCAATGGGACCTACAGGTGCTCAAGGTGCTGCAGGTTCTACAGGTTTGGGAGGGTCTACTGGTGCACAAGGTGCTACAGGACCAACTGGTGCTCAAGGTGCTACAGGACCAACTGGTGCTCAAGGTGCCACTGGTTCAACAGGACCCACAGGAAACACAGGTGCTCAAGGTGCAACAGGATCTACAGGTGCTCAAGGTGCAACTGGATCTACAGGTGGAACAGGACCAACAGGTGCTCAAGGAGCTACAGGATCTACAGGTGCACAGGGTGCTGCTGGTGCTCAAGGTGCTACAGGACCAACTGGTGCTCAAGGTGCTGCTGGTGCTCAAGGAGCCACTGGTTCAACAGGACCTACAGGACCAACTGGATCTCAGGGTGCAACAGGTTCAACAGGACCTACAGGACCAACTGGATCTCAAGGTGCAACAGGATCTACAGGTGCTCAAGGTGCTACAGGTTCTACAGGTTCGGGAGGGTCTACTGGTGCACAAGGTGCTACAGGAGCAACTGGTGCTCAAGGTGCTACAGGTTCTACAGGACCCACAGGACCTACTGGTGCACAAGGTGCGACAGGTTCAGGAGGATCAACAGGACCAACAGGTGCTCAAGGTGCAACTGGTTCAACTGGTGCACAAGGTGCATTAGCAACAATAAACAATAATGCAGACAATAGAGTTATAACTGGTTCAGGAACTGCTAATACTTTAAATGCTGAGTCAACTTTAACTTTTAATGCAGGTTCTCTTGTAGTTAATAGTAATAATCAAATTAATACTTCAAGCATCATCACATATTCTCCTGATGGTTCTGTAAGATGGCAGATGGGTATGAGTAACACTGATGGTGTAAGTCTTCTTTCAAAAAATACATCAGGATCTTATAATACTTATAATATAGATGCTAATACTTTTAAAGTAAGGACTACTGGTACAAACTCCCCTGAAGAAAGACTTCGCATCGACGCAAGTGGTCGATTGGGTATAGGTGATGATAGTCCAACTGTAAAAGTAAGTATTAAGGATGCTAACCCAAAGATAAAATTTATTGATAGTGATGCAACTGGAACCCCTGAAACATTACTGGATGGTTCAGGTGGTGATTTAATATTAGATGTTGATAAGGATGATGAAAAGGGTTCTACTAGATTTCAAGTTAATCTTGATGGTTCAGAAAAACTTCGCATCATGACTGATGGTGAATTAAGATTACATAGTGCTGCTGGTAATAATACGGATACTCCTGGAATTAGATTTAGGGGTGGAAATAGTTCACAGTCAGCAAACTTTGCAAGAATTCATTCTAGAATGGTAAGTAACTGGGGTGGAGAGTTACAATTTAAAGTAAAGGATGATGATGGTAATTTAGCTGATAATTATCAAACAGTGATGAGAATGGACTGTAATGGTAGAGTTACAAAACCATTAACACCAGCATTTGCTGCTACTGGTAGTGGTTCATATTATACACTCGGTAATCAGGGAGATTTTCCATTTACAAATGAAAGATTTGATGTTACTAACAATTATAATACAAGCAATTCAAGATTTACTTGTCCAGTGGATGGTAGATATCTTTTCTGGGTTACTTTATTCTTATACGGAACTCAACCTAGCGGTGAAAATAGAGTTTACTTTAAAATAAATGGTAGTAGTTTCTATAATGGACAAGTAGTTAGAAATACTAATACATATGAATGTTTAGCACTCACCGTTGTAGGAGATCTAGACGCAAATGATTATGTAACTGTGGGTTCATGGCAGAATATTTCTGGAACTCAAGTTTATAGAGGTCACTGTAATTTTGGTGGTTATCTACTAGGATAAATACATGAGAGGATTTTTTTAATATGATACATACAAGTTATACAGTAGGAATCACCACAGGTCAATTTTTAGCTCTTGAAGTTGCTACGACTGATCAGCTGGAGTGGATTAAAAATGCGGTTGATGCGAAAGCTTTGAACGCAACAAGGAGAATAGTTCAAAAATATACAACATATAAGGTAGATAAGGGCGAATCAATAACAGCTATTGGATCCACAGCAATTATTCAAGCTGCTATAGATGAAAATATTGTTTACAAAATGGGAACTGAAGAGAGTATTTAACTAAAATGGCCGCATTCAATTTTCCACCTAGTCCTTCTAATGGAGACACATATACACTGAATAGTGTGACGTATCAGTATGATGGAACGAAGTGGGTAAGATATTCGGCATCTGTTGGAGCACAAGGAGATACTGGTGCTCAAGGTGCAACTGGTTCAACAGGACCCACAGGACCTACTGGTGCTCAAGGTGCTACAGGTCCTACAGGTTCGGGAGGGTCTACTGGTGCTCAAGGTGCGACTGGTTCAACAGGACCTACTGGTGCTCAAGGTGCTCAAGGTGCTACTGGATCAGGAACATCGACAGCAGATAAAATATTTGAAGGTAATACAAAAGCAGAGGTATCTGATACTGGTTCTAATGGTAGATTTTTTGTTGAGACAGAGGGAACAGAGAGATTCAGTGTGGATTCGACTGGTGATATAGTCTTTAACACTGCACATGATAACGTATTTAATGCTAATGGTAATTTTACCATTGATTATAAAATGTATAACTCCACCAAACTAAGGTGGATGGTGACATCTAGTGATCTTAAATTATATCTACAGGCAGGAGAGGATTACCCACTTAATGTATGGGCTGGAGATGCTACAAAGGACATAAAATTCTTCAGAAGTGGTGATGTTACAGTAGGAAATTCCATAAAAATGAATGGTGTTTCAGGTATCATAACAGCAACGACATTCAAAGACACAAGTGGAAATACGATAGGTCAAACAGGACCTACAGGACCAACTGGATCTCAAGGTGCAACAGGACCTACTGGTGCTCAAGGTGCAACTGCTGCTCAAGGTGCTCAAGGTGCGACTGGATCTACAGGACCTTCAGGACCAACAGGTGCTCAAGGTGCAACAGGATCTACAGGTGCTCAAGGTGCTACTGGATCAGGAGGATCTACAGGACCTACTGGTGCTCAAGGTGCGACAGGTTCAGGAGGATCTACAGGACCTACTGGTGCTCAAGGTGCGACAGGTTCAGGAGGATCGACTGGTGGAACAGGACCTACTGGTGCTCAAGGTGCTACTGGTTCAACAGGTGCTCAAGGTGCGACAGGTTCAGGAGGATCTACAGGACCTACTGGTGCTCAAGGTGCTACTGGTTCAACAGGTGCTCAAGGTGCAACTGGTTCTAATGCAGGTATAACTGCATATACTAATAGTAGTAATAATAGAGTTATTACATCAACTAATTCTTCTACCATTAATGCTGAATCCAACTTAATATTTGACGGAAGCACATTAACAATTGATAAAGATGCAGGTGCTAGTAATTGTCTTGATATAACAACAACCGCCACTAGTGGTGCGAATAGAATTAGATTCTTGGAAAATGGAACTTCAAAGGGAGAACTTGCATATTCACATGACAACGATCAATTAGAACTTGTTGCTCGTACGGGACAAAGAATTGTAATGTGGACTGGTGGAGCTGGTGCTCCATATTTTACATTAAATACATCTGGTTATATGAATATTCCTGCTCAACCAGGAATTTATTTGGATGCTTTAGATTGGAGCAGTAGTAATAAATATATGCACAATGGATATCAGTTCTGGCAGAACGGTAGTAATTGGAATAATAGTACAGGAACATTTACGTGTCCTATAGCGGGAAAATATCTTGTTTCTGCAGACGCACAGGGACATAATAATCACACTCAGTCTGGAGCGAGTGGAACATATGCTAATCTTGTACCTCGTAGAAACAATGCTGACTATGGACTTGAAGCAGTAGCAACAACAAAGGGAGATAATGGTGGTACTCATATACACACTAGTTTTGGATTTTCTCTTATTATGGACTGTGCTGTTAATGATACAATTCGAGTTCATTCAAATCATGGATTTAGAAGCAACACACAAAATCGCCTAGCAATCTGGTTATTGGGATAGAATATATTGATAAATATATAATAAAACAATTATTTTTAGAATGATACATACAAGTTACACAGTCGGAATTTCAACAGGTGAATTTTTAGCACTTCAGTATGTAATGCCTGACCAAAAAGATTGGACTCAAAATGCGATTTCTAATCGTGCAAGAATTGCAACAGATGAAATAATTAATCTATACACTCAGTTTAAAATAAACAAAGGAGAAGCAATAACTGCGATTGGAAGTACAGCAATTATTGAAGCAGCTTATGCTGAGGGTGTTGTTGGTATCGCAACATAAATAACTAAAAAAGTAGATAATGTCCGCATTCGATTTTCCAAATAGTCCAAACGTAAATGACACATACACCGCAAATGGTGTTAGTTGGAAGTGGAATGGTACAATCTGGCAGAGAACATCATCTAGTGCTGGTGCTCAAGGTGGTGCTGGTGCTCAAGGAGCTACAGGTGCTCAGGGTGCTACTGGTGCAACGGGTGCACAAGGTGCTCAAGGTCATCAGGGTGCAACAGGTTCAGGTGCTCAAGGTGCAACAGGACCTACAGGACCGACTGGTGCACAAGGTGCAACAGGTTCAGGATCTACAGGTGCTCAAGGTGCTACTGGTTCAACGGGTGCTCAAGGTGCTACAGGACCTACTGGTGCACAAGGTTCTGCAGCTTCTAGTGGTTTGTCGTCTGATGCACAAAGTAATACTGTGGGTGGATCTGGTGCAGGTGATTCATTTTCTGGCACAAATGCAGAGCACAATACTTTAATAGGAAAGGATGCTGGTACATCAATCACTACAGCGGATAAAAATACCATAATAGGAAGTTTAGCGGGTGATGCACTGGATACAGGAAGTGAAAACACCTTTGTTGGTTATCAGGCAGGAACAAACAATACCAGTCAAAGTGGAACCACTGCCGTTGGAGTATTCGCATGTCAGTCAGCAGCAGGATCTAATAATACAGCGGTAGGGTATAGAGCACTTACAAGTCAAGCCAGTTCTGCAAATCAAAATGTGGCTATTGGATATTGGGCATTGCCATATGTTAGTGGAGGATCCAATTTTGCTGTGGGTACTTTTGCAGCGGGTGGAAGAACCACTTCAGGAAGTCACAATATAACTTTAGGTAATAGTTCAGGTTACAATCTTGGTGGAGGAGGAGATAATGTATTTCTTGGCCGTTCGAGTGGATATGAAATAAACAATGGTAGTTACAACGTCGCAGTAGGTTCTGAAGCTGGTAGACACATAGATGAGGGTGTTAGTGGTAATACTTTTATTGGACGTAGAGCTGGTTATAATGTTGATGGAAATAATAACACCATCATAGGAAGTAAAGAGTATGCATCAAACACCGTAATGCACGGTCAAGTTGCAATTGGTGCGGGTACGACTGAATACCTTCGTATGAATTCTTCTGGAGTTGGTATCAATAGCACTAGTCCTGATGCTCCATTAACAGTTTATACTGCTGCCTCGCAAGGTTGGAAATTTAGAATAAACACTTCAGTATCAGATGGTGCAGGATTTTATCAGAGAGCAAATGGTGACTTTGAGGTGGTTCTTCGTGATGCATCAAATAATAATAATTTTATTTCTGGAAATAGTGGAGGTTTAGAATTTGCAACTTCTGGCACTGAGAAACTTCGCATTTACTCAAACGGGCAAACGCAGATTGGTGGAACTACTTTAATAAATTCTAGTGCTCTCTTAACACTAGGGCAGAGTTCATCTACCGTTGGTAATCAATTCCATTTAGTTAATAATGGATCTGCTGATTTAAAGATGTCGTTTATTTCTGCTGGTAAACAATCAAGAGCAGTGGGAATAGATGTTAGTAATGATAACTTCTTTATTGGTCGTGATACTAGTGATCAAGATATGACTATAACATCAGCAGGTAATTTTGGTATTAATACTGCTTCCCCTACTGATAAACTTGATGTGAATGGAACAGCTATAATTCGTAGTAATCTTTATCTACTTAATAACACATACTTATCTTCTGGTAAAGGTTTGTACTTTGATGGAGGTACTGGCTCAGCTAATCATTTGGACGATTATGAAGAAGGCTCTTACACACCCACAATAAGTTTTGCTGGAACGACTTATACTTATGGTGCATCAAATGATTATACTCTCCGATCTCCACATTCAACATCTGATAATAATTCAATTTCTTATGTAAAAATTGGTAGAATGGTATATCTCAATTTCGCAATTTTCTGGAATGGTAATATTACTGCTAGATATGTTGTATCTCTTCCTTTCGCATATAGGGGAAGTTCTTATCAAATGTGTATGACTCCAGCGTTCTATAGAGTTGAGATTGGTGGTGATATTATTGGAACATTAGGATCTGGTAGTTCTGCTTTTGATAACTATAGAACTACTAAAGCTACAAGTAACGCTGGTCACGCTAATATACCATTAAATGGTGCTTCTGAAGTTTATTATCAGTTCCAATATGAAGCAACAGCGTGATGCATAGACCATCCATGTCTATAAACTGCTGATATATAATAATGCCTAAATCTGTTTAGTTCGGAGGACTTCCCTAATGGCACTCACAGAATCAATTGAATACGATAAGATAGAAATCGTTTCACAGTACAAACACATTCAAGTTAGAAAAGCTACCGTCATCAAAAAAGATGGTGTAGAACTCACAAGATCTTTTGAAAGATATGTTCTCGATTGTGGAACCCTAGATGCTTCGGATAATTTTGTTGATAATCCATTATCAAAAGAACCAGATGGAGTAACAGACATAACAGATGAAATCAAAGCAGTATGTAATGCTGTATGGACAACTAGTATAAAAGATGCATGGAAAGCAAAATTAATTGCTGATAAATCGAGTGGATAAAACTTGACATAGGTGCTATAATATCTTTATATAATTGTATTTGAATGAATCATAAGTTTAGTATAATTACTCCTGCTCATAAAAATACTCCTTATCACAAGGAGTTATATGATAGTATTCTTGCACAGACATATACTAACTGGGAGTGGATTCTTTGGTTGAATAATGATATTAAAAGAGATCTTTTACCAAAAGAATTTGAGGAAGATGAGAGAGTCACAATATACGAGACTGATAATACATCAAAAAATGTGGGATATCATAAACATCATGCTTTTCATAAAGGAACTGGTGATGTATTAGTTGAGGTTGACTCTGATGATTTAATAGATCCAAAGTGTCTTCAATTATTAAACGAAGCATATCAAGATCCAGAAGTAGGTTTTGCTTATAGTGATGCAGCGATATGGGATGATGACTTCGTACCATACAATGTTGATCATGGTTGGACACACTATCCATATAAATTTCGTGATAAAGTTTTGACTGCTATGAGAACTTGGGAACCATCTAGTCATAGTTTAGGTTTCATATGGTATGCTCCTGATCATGTGAGATCATGGAGAAAGGATATTTATCATCAGATTGGTGGACACAAAGAAGACTTAAGTATATGTGATGATCATGAGTTAATGATTAGAACATATATGGTGACTAAAATGCACCATATTAAAAAACCGTTATATATTTACAGAGTTACAGGAGATAATACTTGGTTAGAAAGAAATGAAAAAATACAAACAGAAACTGTTAGATTATTTAATGAAAATGCGTTCGCTCTAGCAGAGAGAGATGCTGATCTTCGTGGATTGTTGAAGGTTGATATTGGTGGTGGACTATTCCCAAAATCTGGTTACTTAACTATAGATAAGGAGGGTGCTGACGTAAATTGGGATTTAGATCTTGGTATACCACTAGAAGATGATAGCGTTGGTGTATTAAATGCAAGTCATATCATAGAACATCTTCGTGATCCTATTAGAACTATGAGGGAAATACATCGTGTTCTTGCACATGGTGGATGGGCAATGATAGAAGTTCCTTCCACTGATGGTCGTGGAGCATGGCAGGATCCAACTCATGTAAGTTTCTGGAACGAACATAGTTTCTGGTATTATACTGATAGAAATAAAGCACAATTTATTCGTAACACTGATATTCGCTTTCAAACTTATCGTCTAGATACTTGGGAGATGCAACCACACATTCCTTGTGTGACTGCTTGGTTGGTTGCAATCAAAGATGAAAAACGTTTACCTGGAATACTTTCAATATGAAAAAAGAATGTAAGATTTGCTTGAATGCAATGGTTGGAAATGAGGAAAGAGTTATTCTTAGAATGCTTGAGTCATCATACAAATATATCGACTATTGGGTGATTCAATGTAATGGATCAGATAAAACTCAGAGTATTATAGAAGAATTTTATAAAGAAAAAAATATACCTGGTTTTACTTATAATCATGAGTGGGATTATCCTGGTGTGAATCGTGACCACACTTTACAAACAGCGTTAAAATCTGATCATGGGTGTGATTGGATATTGAGAATGGATGCAGATGAACAACTAGAGGTTGATGATGATTTTGATTGGACACCTTTGAATGATACATCAATTCAATCCTTTAATATGACTGCGATGGGTGCAGGTTCAATTTATTTCCGAACTTGGTTATGGAATTCAAAGATTGCTTGGAAGTTTGAACATGATCGCAGACATGAATGTATATACATTGATGGTGTGGGAGATAATTTTCAGAGAGAACAATTACCAAAAGGATTCAGACATATTATTACTAATGATGGTGAAACATGGGATGATATGAATAAATTTTTAACTGATGCTTTAGAGTTAGAAAAACAAAAAGTTCCAACAAGAAAATTATTAGAAGACCCATATCATTTTTGGTATATTGGTAAGAGTTATTATGATTCAACTTTAGGAGATTATCCATTAGGTATGGATCATATTAAAGAATATGCAAGGAGATCAATATTTTATTTTGGTGAATACTTAAATTTTAAACACAATTATAAAGAAACAGGGAAAGCAGAGGTGATAGATGAATTAGCATACTTTGCATTGTATGCTATGGGAGATATGTTTAAACTTTGTGGTAATTATGAAAATGCACTTGATTGTGGTATGAGAGCAGAGGAATTTGCTCCATCCAGAAATGAACATATAGTTCTTCAAGCAGAGTGTTATAAAGATTTGAGTGATTTTGATTCTATGAAACTACAAACTGATAGATTGATGAGTCCAGATCGTAAGTTACCTTTTCCTCAATACAACTTTCTTCTGAATATGGAGCATTACAATGATTCTGGCAAATATTGTGAACATTTACATCAGATAGCGAATCAAGAATGAAGTTTATACCATCTCAAATAAACGTCAACCCTAATAAGACTGTATGGGTTGTTGATGATTTTTACAAGGATCCTCATGCTATTAGAGAGTTTGCTCTTAAACAAAAGTTCTCTGCTAATCCTGAGTATCACAAGGGTATTCGTACAGAGGAGCAATTTTTCGCACCAGGCACAAAAGAAAGCTTTGAGAGGATTATGGATATTAAGATAACAAAGTGGGAAGATCACGGAATGAATGGTAGATTTCAGTATTGTACCGCAGAGGATGCCTTAGTTTATCATTGTGATTATCAAACATGGGCAGCCATGATTTATTTAACCCCAGATGCACCATATCAATGTGGCACTAATTTATATGCCCACAAAAATGGAATGCGAAATAGTAGACATGGTAACATTGATGAGTGTTTTACTGGTGGTTATTACGATTCAACAAAGTTTGATTTGGTTGATAGTATTGGTAACGTATTTAATCGTCTGTTTATATTTGATGCTCAATCAATACATGCTGCATCACAATATTTCGGTCAAAGTATGACTGATTCAAGATTATTTCAAATATTCTTTTTTGACTAAATATTTAAAAATTAAAAGAAAATGGCTGTAACTTGGGATGTGCACTCAATGGATGTAACAAAAACGGTAGGAAGTCTATCTGATGTTGTGACCACTATCCACTGGTATGCTTTTGAAGATGTAAGTAAAGGTGATCAAACATACACTGGATCTCATTATGGATCTACACCAATTGCTGATCCTGATAGTGGATCTTTTGTTACATACGCAGATATAACAAAGGATAATGCAATCGCATGGGTTAAGAATGCTCTTGGTTCTGATGAAGTCACAAGAGTAGAAACAGACATTGCTGCTCAAATAACAGCGTGGCAGGAACCCCCAATGTATTCGGGTGTTCCTTGGTCTTAATCTAAATATAATTTTACTAAAAATATGAACAATTTTACTGTTTACAGTAGAGAAGGATGCCCTTACTGTGAAAAAATAAAGGAAGTGATGCAATTAGCAAAACTTCAGCATAGGGTTTATGATTTAGGTACAGACTTTACAAGAGAAGAATTTTATTCGCAGTTTGGTTATGGTTCTACTTTTCCACAAGTGGTTGTAGACAATAAGAATTTAGGTGGTTGTATAGACGCAGTTAAGTATTTACGAGAACAAAAGATAATTTGATTGACTTTTGTAATAGAATCAAGTATAATTGAATTACTACTATAAATAAGTCAAGTACAAGAGGTAACATGTCTGATTTAGACATCGTATTAGTGCTCGCACTACCTGTATCATTCTTATCATTAGTGATAGGAATACTCGCAGGATGGGTATCCAGAGAATACATGATGAATTATCGAGAGATACCAAGACAACATCCTGAGATGTTTGATGTAAATGGGAACTTAGTTCCAGATGATATTGTAGCATTTAGATTTGAAAATTATGACAACGACGACGACGAAGA
>FUFK010041440.1_pt1 | contig 40261 bp, 51 predicted proteins | sample 1021851 | NCBI WGS metagenome assembly FUFK01 (sample SAMEA51879418, study PRJEB19060) | metagenome
AAACCTAACTCTCCTTGTAGTCAGGATGGTCGTCGGGTAGTTTGTGCCTTCGCCTCTCCATCATATTGACGATGAGTTGCGTTGCTGATGTCGCTCCCTTCATGAATCTGTCTTCTGCTATCTTGTCTCCTGTCGGACACATCTGTTCTTTTAGGATAGAAATATCTATGTCGTCAAGGATTAGTTGGAATATCTCGTACTCTACATGAGGTATTGTCTTTGCTCTCACTCTTCCTCATCTCCGAGTAACCACCAATGCTCCTGTAGGTCTTTTGTAGTGAAGAAGGTATACTCACCACAGTACCAAAACTGAATCCCTGTGTCTCCTATCTCCAATCTGTCTATCGTTATTTCTCTTCCATTATGCTTGTTGCGGTATGTGCCGTACATATTCTTCCCTCTCCTATTTCGCTTTTATACTTTGTCAATGCGTGNCGCAAGCGTTAATCATTCTCCCCACGAATCTTCGTCTATATCTAATCCACCAGTATGCTCAAACTCCTTCCTTAGAATGTCTAATACTTGTGTGTATGGGACTCTACCGTATGCTTCTCTTTCGCAATAGTCGCACTTAATTTCTATAACGGCCAAAGGAGTCTCCATCTTTTCTCCATTCTTGTAAGTCTCAACATCTACTATACCTTCGTCTGTTATGCTCCATTCTTCGTGCTTACAGTTCCAGTATGCTTCCTCTGCGAGAGCATCATACGCTTCGTCTGCTCGGTATTCGTCCCGTATATCCGCTTCGTAATCTTCTCTACTGTATGACATTACTCCAACTTCCATTCGATGTAATTTTCTATGTCTGTGTAGGATGCTAAATCACTTAACACATCATCCATGTAATCTTCAATGCTTTGGTGCATCAAATCATCTATGTCAATCACTACTTCATCTTCCATTTCTATTTTTATTTTTACCGTTATTGTACTCATTCTGTAATCACCTCTATTCTTCTTAACACATACGTAAGTGCCTCAATCCAACCTATGAGATTGTCATTGATATGGTTNGGCTTCTCCATGTATATCTCAAGATTCTCTTNCTCNTCGTTCAGCGTTTGTTCTATCTCTTCTTTCAGTTGTTTCATCTGTTCATTCATTCTTCTTCCTCCCTCATCTGTTGTATCATTCGATAGGCTGTTGCACTCAACACCTTATCTACTTGCGTTCTTCTCCAAAGACCCAACTCGCCTGTGTGACGGTTGATTCCTCGCACTTTCTTTCCTTTGTTGTATCGGCTTCTCATTCTTGCCATGTTTACTCCTCCTCGCCCATTTCCTTTAAACTCTTCTTTCTCGCTTCGGAAGCGTCCTTCTCTAATTTTCTACAAAGCCTACAATAGTTTTCCCCTGAAACTTTCCCATGACTTAAGATTCCACAATGACTCAGAAAACCACCACACTTACTATTATGCTAATAATAGTGACGACTAATATTCCTGTCAATCTAACTATTTCCAAAAGAGTTTCATCATTCATTTTTTACATCTCCCGATTTAGTTTTAGGGTAATATTTACTACCTTGATTGTAATATATCTCAGGCATCTTCATGCCTTCACCCCTTGCCACCAGTCAGGTGCTTGGCGTGTCTTCTCCCACTTGGCAAAGGTCTTGCTGTGGTAGTAGCGTCTGTAAGCCTGTACTGCACTGTCTCCTGTAGCATGATACGCTACATCGTTTACTAGACCTGCTGGCCTGTACTCGTCAGGCATGGCTAGAGCAAACGGTGTGAGTTCGCCTTCGGGTATGAGGTGGTGCATGGTGTATAGTTTCTCTAATCCCAACTCACAGAAATGCTCCTTGCCGAATCGCTTGTTGTACTCTTCGCATAGCACAGCGACGTGGTAGGAAGCCCACATGAAGTTGTCTCTGCTGTCTCCTACCCAGCGTGTGCAAGGGTGGTTGTGATAGCCTCCCTTGAGGGGCGTACCCTTCTTGGTAAGTGGCATCATGTCAGGTGTAGCACCGTGTCTGATGACAGCACTACCGAGTTGCTGGTAGAGTTCTACTACCATCTTGGGTACGTGCTTGTCGCAATACATTTTCGCTGATTGTACAGGGTCTTCGTCTAAGATAAATATGTTCATGATTCTCGCTCCTTCACTTTTTTTATAACAGTTTTGTTCGCGCTACTCAAGCGTGATAGGCTTATCCAACTNTTTAATGCTTCTATTTTTTATCAGAGGTTCTTCTGTTTCTNTGTGCATACCGGTTATGGTTTTGGGATAGCACCTGTTTATCTATCCTCGCCTATCTCTAAACCCGCGTGGAAATTAATCCCGCGTGGTAGTGAGTAGTTATTTTTACTGTAATAATAGGTGGCAGGGGGGAGGGAGGCAATATGGAATGACGAACACCTAGAAATTAATCTCCCCCCCGCCTTGTGTGTGGCTCAGGCGACCAGTCTTGCGACTGCTCCCCAAGCCCTGTCTTTGGCTCTCATTCCTGAGCCTAGTAGTGCTGATTCAACTCTCTTCTCGTTGACCTTCTCACCCTTGCGGTCATAGACCCAATCGTGGTCTAGGTACTGAGTCACCATGTTGAATGCTCCCCATGCTGTGTTGACATCATCTGCGTCGAANCCTAGTGGGTTCTCCTCAATGTCAAACACTTTGTTGAGGGTGTTGTTTCCGCGTGTAGTAAGCCCGTATGGGTTGTCTACCTTGTCAATCAACTTCTCGTCTGTCTTCAAGCCCAGTGCTTCGATGTAGAACTCTGTTCTGCCACCGATGTCTAACTCTACTTCCATGAGTTCTCCGGCTGTGTTAGCGAATTGCTCATTGAGGTGGTCTACAACGTTTAGTGCCTGAATCGTTTGGTCAATTCTGTCGTCAATGAATCTGCTGTGTCTACTGCTCAGAATGCGTGGATTGATACCTGCTTGCTTGAGCATAGAGTCTAGGTAGGCGAATTGGTTGGTGCATCCTAGTCTGACGTTAGCAGGGACGTATCTGACCCCTGTAGAGCCATCGTGTGATGTAATCATGTAGAGGTACTGCTCTATGTCATCCCAGCCAGCGACTGAGAAACCTTCGGGCATTCTCATGCTTGCGAACATCTTGCGTCCACCGTCAATCATGCCTATGCGGTCATACTCTACTTTGCCTTCGCCTACAAGCCTGTCAAAGACCTTTAGTGCGTCTACGTTTTGGTATACGTGGTATGTGCTACCTACGTTCCCCAGTGCCATACCTGTATCTGCTCTGTATGTCACACTGTGGCCTCTGTGTCCGATGAATTGCCCGTCGTGGTTCATATAACCCGATGGTGCTTTCTTCACCTCAAAGTCCAGCCCCGCGTTAGCGAGGACTTCTTCTGCCGTCGTTCCTTCTGCTTCTTGCCCTAGTAGGGCGTATGATGGGAGTACATTCCTTGTCATATTAACACCTCATACAATCTCGCTAATATACTTTTCTTTCCTGTGTCGCAAGCGTCGTAAGATAAATCATGATTTACTTTTAGAATAAAACTACTCATTTACTCGCCTCACTCTCAAACCCATTCGGGTGATTTTTCTCTCTACTTCTTCAATGTACCATTCATTAGCGGTACTCATGTCAATAATCAGTTTAGTCATTCTTCCTCACTCTCCATCTCGGCTTCTATCTGCCTGAACTTTGGGAATCTATCGTGGATGAGTTCTAAAAGTACTCGGTGAGATTCCATATCACCATTGAACATACTTGTACAACCCTGCTCGTAATTGGCTAGATACCATGCTTCTGTGCAATATTCCAAGATTCTCTTCTGAGTTAGTTTTACTGGAAATCTACCATGCTCCCAGTCCCATATTCTCTGTATGGTATCTGCTCTACTCAGTTCATCATTATACCCATCAGATATGTCTAAGACATAACCTATTATCATAGCCATGTCCTCTGCTGTCAATGCCCTTACTACTGGTCTGACAGTCATCCTGACCTTTCCATCTGTTCTGTGTGCTACTAATCCATGTCGCCCTGCGCTCATATTTTCTCCTCTCCTATTTTGCTTTTAATTATTCTCATTACGCCTCACAAGCGTCGCCCAAACAGTTCCGTCTGCTTGAAATGTAATTCAGTTTCTTCTTCATTTCTGTATACTTTGAATTGCATGAAATCGTGGAATACAGCACCGTTATTTCCTACCATCTTTGGTGTGCATAGGTCGGCAGTTATCCACCCATTACGATGAACTGTGGCACTTAAATACAGGCCACCAGTCATTTGAAAGATACCACTCGCTTTTTCGTCCAAAGGTATTTTTATGCTTAATCTTTCAGTTGAGTACGGAGAGTCTACGAACTCCCAAATGGTCGCCTCTCCCCATTCTGCTTCGCAAGCGTCTTTTGCTGGCATCCACCAGCCTAGTTGCGTCTTACTTAGTTCATCCAAAATGTAGTTTTTACCCCACTCGCTGAATCTGACTGTAGGGCATTTGTTATCGTAGTATGTGCCTTCATACACCTCAAAGGCTTCACCGAAGAGAGAATGGTACTCATCAGTCTTCCAATGATAGTAGCCGATAGCCTTTATCCTGTGTGCTTTATCCATTACTTCGCAATATTCTTGTTTCGTCACTGTTCTATATCCGTCGCTGTATTCGTCCATATTCTTTCCACTCCTGTTTTACTTTTAGTCTTTTTCTTCATGCGTCGCAAGCGTCGCAAACTATCCTCGCTGGGTTGCTGTACACATCTGATTTGTGTACGAGTTTTGCTTGGGTTGCTGGCATGGATTCATTGCATCCTGAGCATACGCCATGCACCCCTCTGAGGAAGTTTCTAACTGGTGCTACCGCGATAGCATCCATGCGCCATGAAATCGGATTTATGTTGAGAACCTGCCTGACCTTTCTGACCGAGCCATACTTGCGTAGTTGCTGTTCCACTGATAGCCTAGCATGGGGGCAGTCTTCGCGGTGCTGTCTCACAGGACATCCACACGGCCTGACGGTTCTAAAGTTTCCGTTTGTGCTTCCCAAGCGTTGTTTACTCTCGCCTGTGCCTGATTTGCCACCAGTTTTACCCCTGCTAGATGCGACAGGACACTTCTCACCATGAAGTGCGTGATTTCGGCCCTTGCACGCCTTGTATCGGCATGGTTTGCCTATGTTGATTTGAGGCTTATCTTGGGCTGGTAGGCACGCTTTAGGAATGTCAATTTTGATACCTGCTAGGGCGCATAGACGGCGGTATTGAGTAGTGTGTCCACCTACCCTTCGGGATGAATATTTTACCCCTAATTTCATACCCCTACGGTGGATAGCAATTTGCTCTTTGTGGTACTCTATCTTGGTCAATATGTCTGTCGGCTGATTCGTCATCAATCTATGGGACAACAAGGTAGTACTTATACTTATCGTCATGTGGCTCAAGCGTCATATCGGTGTAGAAATTGCACCGTAGTTTACTTTTGGAACTAAGTGTAATATACCGCAACAACAGGCGACCTTCTGCGAGAACATTGTAGTACTTATACTTTGTGATACAGTAAGTGTAGAAAGTAAAGCCGGTGTAGCACAAAACACCTAGTGTCATTCATACGGTTGGTTTGCTTTTTGCACTAGCCCTCCTCAGTACGGAGTCCATATCAGATGGGATGTAGGCTTATAGTCTTTTGGAACTTGTTACGCAAGCGTCGCTTTTTATTCCCTCCACCCACCCACACAAACCGTTTACAGATGAGATGGGGGCTTATAATCGTTGTTATTACGCTATGCAAGCGTCCTCGTACCCAGCCCCGTCTATGAGATGAGATGCGGGTTTATAGTCTTTTTTGAACTTTTTGGCGCGCCCACTTTTTTGAACCCTCCACCCACCCACTTTTTTGGATTTTAATATATGAGCATTTTTTGGATTTTCACACGTGAGTATTTTTTAGTTACTGTCGTAAAATACACTCGGTGTAAAAACTACACTAAGTGTATCGCAACCTTTATTAGCGAGTTAATGTCAGGTTAGGTCATGGCAAAAACCAAGACCATAAGGAATGATAAAATAAAGACCGAAGACCTCAACGAGTGGGGATATCCTGACTCGTCTAAGTACTCTTTCGCAGGGTACAAAAAGGGGTTCGCATATTGGAAGGTGAAACCATGATTCGCACAGTTACTAGATATATGTTTATTGATGAGTTTATGGCTATCAGACCGGACAATTTCAGCCGTTCAGGTCTGCACGCCCTGTTTGATTACATAGAAGAACTTGAACACGATATGCGAGAGCAGATTGAACTTGATGTTATCGCTTTATGTTGTGACTTCTCAGATTATAAAACAGAAGATGAGATAAGGGACGCTTATAATATACCAAAAGAAGATGAAATAAGCGACTACACAACNGTGATTTATCATGATGATGGGGTGATAATTCAACAATTCTGAATCATAAATCATTTCCGGAGGCATCCCGTAAGGGTGTAAGTCCTCCNGCGGATTTTTGAACTCAGGCGGGCGGATGCTTTTTTGATACCCACCCTCCCACCCAGCATAACGGTTTTTTTGGATTTTTACACGCGAGCATTTTTTAGAATCATCCTCAACGTAAGGCTGTAAGTCTATAATAGTTTCGCTCTACGAGGTATCACCGGAATGTTTATTAGCGAGTTAATGTCAGGTCTGTTCATGCCTCTTATGGTAGGAATAGAAAACGGGCTTGACAAGGGAATGACTGAAAGTGATTTGTCGTTGACAAATGGCTTCGGGTTTGGTGTTATGTGTATGCACGCAGGTGTAGGACGCATAGATGATGACAGATACACTCAATCTGTCACAGTAGAAGAGTTCAGAAGAAGGCTTCTTCTAATCAATGAAGTGTATGGGATATTCAACAGAGATACCTTCGCTAACAAGATGACNATTGAGTTTGTACAGAAGATGAAAGATGCTGACTGGTCTGCTAATGTTAGCACCATATCAAAGAGAAAGTTCAACAATCAATTCAAGAAGATGTGCGCTAGTAAAATGGAAGAGGCATTAGATGACAGACTTGAGATATTAGCAGGTTTGGATTATTACTCACAAGTAGTAGAAGAGGAGTAATCAACACAACCTTTATACCAAATGTAGGAGTGGAAGTATCATGGAGCGACACGACGACCCATACGGAGAGACAATCTACATGGTAGATTGGAAAACAACAAACGATGACCGCACAGTATGGAGGGCAAACTTCCTCACATACGAAGACTACCTAAACTTTGTAGCATCAGATGACATAATAGTTGTCAAGGAGGCTTACAGAGTAGTTTAGATTCATTACCTCCGTTGGGGGTGGGACTCATCCCCCCACCCCCACAAATCTAAACGGTTGGATTTTTGAACTTTGAGAAACGGCCGAGTTTTAGTTACCCACCCTCCCACCCAGTATGTATTTTTTGGATTTTTGGATTCTCAGTATTTTTGTTTTTTTGTTAAGTGTGTGTATACTACTACTAAAAAAATACAAGTGTAAAAACTACACTAGGTGAGTCGGGGGGTTTATAGGTGACAGCCTCTCTCATTAGGTCGGAGGTAGTTGCGGAATGACGAGTTATGATAACGCGAAATGGTTGCTAGATTACATCAGTCAGAACCCCGGTACACATAGTGCTAGGGCAATGGAAGATGTACTGAAGGCACTAATTCATGCTGGCTTGACATCTGCCGCGATTGGAGTCCTAGACCCCAAGAACGGCAGTAAACTTCGTGCAGTTATCACCGACCAAAGGGCTTTGGATGTAGCGTCTAGAGTTCATTGGTGGGGTGAGTCTGTTGAAGATGCCACGTATAAAGTGCGAATGAAATCAAAGAAATGAGATGATTGAGCATTGGTTCACGTAAAGGGTAGGGGGGGTTTCACTCCCCTGCCCCCACTATTTTTGAACTCTCAGAAATGCCCGATTTTTTAATCCCTCCACCCACCCCCAGTATATTTTTTGGATTTTGAACTCTGCGGCCTTTTTGTTTTTTATTGTTACACATATACATAATACATAAGAATATGACTGGTGTAGAATCTACACTAGGTGTATCGCTAGGTTTAAGTAGTACCCCATGCTCTCAGCATATAGGAGGTACAAGCGGAATGACACCTGAACAAAACACAGGATGTAGTACTACTTGGGGTGACTCAGAAGATGAGTACGAACAAGTAAAGTGCTACAACTGCGAAGAGTTGCTAGTGGTAACAATCATTGGTGGCGTATACATGGAAAGCCTTGACAATGTTTTCCTTTGTGATAATTGTTATCACAATCATTGATAGTGTAATTTTTACACTAGATTACGTAAGCCCCCGCCCGTTTGGTTTGCGGGCGTGGGGTGCAACAATTTTTGAACTTTGAGATTTGGCCGTTTTTTATATCCCTCCACCCACCCCCAATATATTTGGATTTTTTGGATTTTTGGATTTTTAGTTAATTTGCTATTTTGCTGTAAAAATACACATAATAAGAAGAATTAAAGAAAAAAGAGGTTGCCCCGCCACGCTGTTGCAGCAACGTGACGAGGACTTTGGCTTTCGTCGTTATGCTATGGCTTTCCTTGCCTACCTACATCTCTCCGCCGTGTATCACGTCAAAGATAAGCATGAACTGCTGTAGTAGGTTCTGTTTTGTTCCCTTGATACCGAAGTACCACTTCACATCACTTACCTTCCACTTCCTGTGCGGTTTCATACTGGTGTTGGCATAGAGAGATAAATCCCTCTTGGTCAGAATGAGATTCCAAACAGCGTGTCCCATTGGCGTGCCTTGCACTTCCAATATGGCCTGTCCGTTCTCAAACTTCTTCCCGTCTATCTCATACTGTCGCATGAAAGGAGAGTCCCACATTGCATCAGTCCACTGACTGAGTTTTGGGTACTCTTCCGGGCTTTCCATCACCTGCTTTCTCATAGGTTTTATTATGGGTTCGTCCATTTCATTTCCTCCATTTGGTGTGTGTTGTTCAGCCCCCCCTTGCGGGGGGACTGCTGACTTCACATCTCAAGCCAGTGAGTTTACGTATTACCTACCTGCTGATAGTAGAAGACTAATCCTCGTATATCGTGAGATTCCAAGCATTGCCTAATTCGTACCAACAGTTGAAGCCATCTATCAGAGCGTGAAACTCCTCATGTAGTTGGCCTAGCCACTTACTACTCCAATAGTCGTTCAGAATCTGATACAGTCCGCCTTCAAAGGTCATGTTGACTAGAGCATCATCAGCGTACTCAAAGTACTCCGATGCCCTGATGTCCTTAATGACACTCTTCCGGCCTCTGCTGTCATAACTCCAAGCCATTCCATTGAAATAAATCCGGCCGTCACTGAGAGGATGGTACTCATTCGTCTCGCGGTCTTCTGCGTACTTGTAGCACCAACTCTCTATTGCCTTGGCTATCTCTGTTTGCTTTGTTGTTTTCACTTCATTGCCTCCATTCTATAGGTGTGTTCTTCACCCCCCGAAGGGGGGTGCTGGCCTCACATCTCAGACCAGTGAGTTTACGTCCTTCCGAAGAAGTCTAGACCTAACCTGTGATAGTCAGGTCGTCAGTCCTACCATCTCTCTCAAAATGGTCGTAGGACTTCTGCCAAGCGTCGTACATCATGAAGAGTACAACGGTTGGATATCCCATCATGTTCATGACACCGCTCTGCTGAACAGAGTAGTAGTCGTCCCATGTGTCCTTACTAATCGTGTAAGGAACGGTTGGCATACTTGTCATTATTTATCACCTCCTTTGTGTGTAATGACGTGTGTTGGTAAGATAAGAGTCAGAGGTGGCCGAAGCCACCCCTGACAATTGTTGCGTAGTCCTTTGGGCTATTCTACTGAGGTACTGAGTACCACAGTTCCCAAGTCGGCAGACCCGTTTCCGGGTCTAGTTCGTATGTGTAAATCCACACCACATCACTCATTCACTCACCTCCTTTGTACCAAGTGATTTCTACATGGTTAGGGAAGAGACATGAAAACCATGTCCCCGCCTCACCGTACTTCCCGTTAGGGAAGGTATCACCTAGTAGGTTAAAGGAGTAAGCGTCAAGCCTGTGAATGTAAATCCTCACATCTGCATTTTGCTTTTCCAACTTTTCACCTCCTGTTGTCGTTTTCGGGTTCTTAGCCCGGAGTCTAGTCTTTGACTCAACGCGCTTCTCCATATCCGATACTGCGCTCCATCACTCTTGTGACCCCGAAGGAGTAGATGTTCTTACTCCGACATCGCAACCCTTTGCGACAAACAGAACTGAGCATCCGCATATATAAGCGTAGCGGTCACGACCCGCCAAAACGCTCTAATGACCCGACAGCGTGGTCGCCCAGCGGTTCACGCAATTTTTTACAATTTTTTGAAAAATATTTTTACAATTTTTTCCACTCGCGTATCATGGATGATGATATGCTGTCCCACCGGTGTCTTTCCTCGACAGGCAGTTGCCTAACATATCTGTATACTGAACTGGGGTAAATCTGAGTCCAGCGTGCGGGGACATCTTTGTTTGCCTCTCGGCATATCTCTTGTGTCTGTCGCCAGTCATCGAAGAATCCATTTTCAAACAATCTTCTGATAAGATATCTATACATTTTCTTTCTTGGTAATGGTCCACTCACTAAAAACCTCTCCTGTTTATCACTCTACCACCTGTACCGGTGTGTCCTCTCCTTATTTTAGTAGAACCACCCATCCACTCTCCGCCTGACATTGTTTTCATAACAACCGGCATATCGGGGGTTCGGTATGTAAATTGGTCTATTGCGTGTGCTAACGCCATAACTGTATCGTTGTGCCGCCCTAAATCTACAATCATGCCGTCACGCCAAGCATGAAGTGATAACTCCTCAAGAAGAATCTCTACTACCCTACGTGTTTCGTCATTACCGTATGGAAAGCAAACCATCTCCCTCTCAAACCAAACTCTAAGTCTGTTTAGTAGTCCTTGCTTCAAGGTTCTGTTGCCTACCTTACTAGGTCTATAATCTACAACTGCTCCTTTCTGCTGTATAAGTGTGTTATACATTTGTTGGAAACCTACGTCTTCGGCTGCAACACAGGCGTTGTATCTCTTTGACATTTCAATAAGCACATCTGTTTGTTTGTCAGGTGGGAAATCATTACGTCTCCACATATTTACGAAATGCACAAAGCCCTGCTCATCCTGTCTTAACACAACCATAACGCTGTAGTCCTTACCCAAACCGTGTGCAGGGTCAAAACCTATGACGTATCTGTTGTTATCTAATTTCTCAGGTTGTAAAACATACTCCATGTTAAGATTCTTACGTATGAGGTTGTTTGGATAAACAGAAGAGTCGTCATCAACAACTCTACATAGAAACTCTTGAGCAAACTCTAACTCACCTATAGCGTCTCTTTGCTCCATAAGGTAGTTTATACTTCTATGCTCAGGCCATAGTGGTACAGCATTGATAGTTTGATTACTTGCTTTCCACTCATCATAGTTTTTTATAGCACTCCATGTACCCTTTTTCCAAGTCGGATTGTCTAACATTTCTGTGTGATACAAGTCAGTCATAGACATTGGCGTGCCTACAACGTATATTGACGAGTTTGGGTCTAACATTGGTGTGATAGCCTTCCTAAACCATTGCTGTAGAACAGTAGGGTTCATCTCATCGGAGTCAACCAACACATCATCGAATGCTACACACGCTGGATGCTCACCACGAATAGCGGAGCCGACTGACGTAGCCATAATCCATGCCCCGTTAGTAAAGTGAATCTCGGTCTTGTTACCCTTCTTAGGGTCAAGATACCTAGATAACTGCGGATGTCGCTTCATGTCATCACGTATTTCTTGTAGACGACGGATAGCGGTATCTTTACTAGCGGAAATCAACCAGCAGGTAAACGGTCTGTTGCCATTCCACTTGTCAAAAAGACATTGATGTAGTAGTTTTACCCTAAGAGTAGTAGACTTACTGTGGCCTCTAGGTGCAATAACACAAACCCTATGTACTTCTGCACCCTTACGGTCCCCGTAAATATCCATCCACTCAGAGATATGCTCTCCCCAAGTGTAGCCCAACCACTCATAGAAGTACTTGACGGACTTACGGCTACGCTCCATAGCCAAATCTTGTGTGAAACTCATAGTGGGTGCAACTCCTTCTTACCGCAATGAGGACATATACGCGACTCGGCTTTAACCATTTGCATACGGGGTGCGGTCCAACCACACGCCCAGCACTTAGCAGAAGTCCATCTAGTCATCGTGTACCACCGGAGCAAACAAACTACCAATCAATCCCTTCTCTTCATCTATCATATAGGCTGAAAGACCAGCACGTGCCATAGTATATCCGTTACGGCTATGGTATCTGTCCTCTCCCGCCAAACTCGGTAGTTGTACAACAAGACAACCACCCATCTCTCTCATCTGCTGATGGTGTAAGTGTCCGTGAAACCACAGGTGGTTTACGGTTTTACCCCAGTCCTTACGCGCTTCGTGCGCCATTAGTGTAGATAACTTATTCATGACCTTACCGTCACCGTGTGTAAAACCAATCAGGTTATTACCGTAGGTCACATACTGTCTGATGTGAGGACTGACTGTGACAATAACGTCTTTACAGTCCTTGTAGTAAGCCTCAAGATACAGCATTAGCATAATAGATGTGTGTCTATCGTGGTTGCCTCCCATGAAGACTAACTCTACTTCGCTTACTGTGCGTAGCAAATCAATGTGTTGTCGTGCAAGGTCACAGCCCTGCATAAGAATCTGCGCCGGACTACCAGCCATGTCCTGTGTAGTACCCTTTGTAGTAGTACCTATGTCGTTATCTACGTGGAACCAATCAGAACCAACACCGACATAGAACTTATCGGGCTTGCTAGGAAGTCTAGCCAACAACTCTTCTGTCTTATCTAGTACACGTGCGCGTGCTTCGTCCAAATCGTATGTCTCTCCGACCTCATCTACCCACCCGTACTTACCAAAATGTAAGTCAGTAGGGGATAGAACCACAGCATACTTCTTGTCAATCTTCATCTTTCGTGACTTTACTGATGCTGGCTTGTGGCCCTTTAGAATCTCTAGGAAGTCGTCTGCTAGTGTGCTACGCAAAAGAGTGTACTGCGCGGCATCTTTCTCGATGTTCTTCCACTTCTTTCTTTCAGCCTTCTTCATTATCTCTAACTTTCTGATGTCTAGGAAGTTTTCTACCATGTCATCTAGTGTGTTAGCCTTTATCTCTTCGTCGGTAAACGGTTGCATACCATGCTTCCACTTGTTTACCTTGATGTATTCGCTAATCATAGGGGCTGGCATATCGAACTCGCGTGCCATTTCATCTACAGTAAGACCACCGCCCACATCAGAATATGCCTGTTTCATTGCTCGGTGCTTGTCACCGTCTATAACAATGAGGCCGTCTACTGCCTCCATCATTATAATGTACTTATCGTTGTTTGAATCGTAGTAAGTCTTGGTGGATGTTGTCGTGGTATCTTCTACAGAGTCAAAGTTTCTGAAAGAATTACCATCTCTTACCCATCTCAATATCGCTACTCTCCATGCGTCTACACTTCTATTAGGCTCAATCTCATTGAGGAACTTCGCAAAATCTGCTGTAGACTTCCAATGCCTATCGTTTGCGAATCGGTCAATGAGGTCGCGCCCATAATACCTGCTTGCCATGTTATCGCCGACTATAGGACTACTTATAACGTTTCGTGTTAGATAATTAATTTCATTGTTTTGCTATTCTACAAAAAAAATAAAACGGCGTACTGAAAGCCTGTTATGAATTATTTTTATTTCTTCAATAGTATGTCTGTAATTAAGCCAACCCCCTACTACTCTATACTGTAACTATTAGTTACCGTAGGTAACTTCTCTATACTATAGAAAAAATTAAAAAAATACAAAATATTAGAGCAGTACAACATTTTATTTTTTTTGTAAAAAGCGTAAAAAACTGAAAAATATACACGAATGATTATAAAACGTCCAAAAACTGTCTAAAACATGGCAGAGCGTAGGCGGTGGAACTTATTTCGACCAAGAGCAAAAGCAGAAGTGAAAAATCCAATAATTGAGAGAGTCGGTATGCTCTCGGAACCGTTTAATGCGGTAGCCGGTATACCTGATATTGTGCGAGACACAGAAAGGTTGCGTAAAGACAGCAATCACGATAACGAGTTTGACTTGTTTGACAATATGTTGAAGTTAGACCCTGAACTAAACGGTGCTGTTCGTGCTGTCGCACTAACCGCTAACAACTATTCTATAAATTACTCAAGAGGTAAAAACGCGCGTATACGCAACGCGATAAGAGAACTGGTCGAAGAAAACATAGACTTCGATGACATCATGATTAACGCAATGAGAAACCTAATGGTTTACGGTAATGATATCAACAAGATAGTCGGTAAGCAAGGTGTAGGGGTGACTGGTCTACAAAGTCTGCCTGTAAAACAAATCACCATAGTTGACGAGCGCGGTGGCTTAGGTTCTTACTTCGTAGCAGACGAAGATAACCCAATCATCAACGCTACGACATATATGCTACGTGAGGCATCTATGTACGAAAGAGAGATACCTGCTTCTGAAATACTACACGTGCGTATAGACTACAGAAGTAATTGGTTTACCGACAACAAGGGTAGAAAGACCTACGGTGTGTGGGGTGCATCCCGGTTTACGTCACTCAAGCAACCAATACGCATGAAGTACAACAGCATGAATAACCGCATCAGTCTTGAAGACAGCAATGACCAAGCAGTTTATCACAATTGACAAATCTGCTATCGAGCATATCCAAGACCCAGCAGAACAACAACAGAGACTACAACACATCATGGATGAGGTCATTAGTCTGTTTGAGGGATTGCGTGGCGACCAAATACCTGTTCTACCTCACTACGTTGAACTACATCACGTTGATGTAGGTAACTCAGTACCAAACAACACAGGCTTCCTAGATGCTATCAACGCAGACATAGCCGCCGTACTACAGGTTCCTAGAGTTGCCGCAGGTCAAGAGAAAGGCTCTACTTTCGCTGCTACATACAACGCTAACCTTTGGGCTGTTCAAGCAATAGCCCGTATGCACAGAATCCTTGCAGAGTCTGCAATGAAACTGTTTATGATGCACTTAGACCTTCTTGGTATTGAATACAGAAAGCAAGACCTACCTACAATTAAGTTTGAGGCTATGGATAGCGAAACACCACTCAATGTAATGCAGAGAACTGTCATGGGTTACAACGCTGGTATTCTCACATTGAACCAAAGCCTAGACCTACTAAACCTACCAACCATAGGTAGAGAAGGAGATGTAAGAACCGATGGTCCAAGCAACACAGGAGAACTGCCGCGTGAGAACTCACAGGACGGGGCTTCGGATGTTGCTCAGTAGCGTTTATATATTTTTAGCGTTAATATTCGCAAAGACTAAGGTTTTCGTTGAAACCTTAATAAAACGCTGGCGTGGTGATAAGTGCATGAAGTCAATGAAAATGGGGAATCCCAACGAGTACTTGATGCTTGTATTTGGTCTAGGTGTTGTTATGGCTTGGGTAGTCATTGCAGCCACAGCATCTTACTTTAGTATTGTAGAAGAAAGAGATATCACAGATTCTCAGTTGACAGTTATCGGTCTTCTAGGCGGTCCGGCACTTCTGATTATCACTAGCGTACTTGATTTGTTCAAGGGCAAAGAATCAGCAAAGATTAACATTTTGCCTGACCAGTTAGCAAGTGACGTACAATCAACGGAAGCAATTGAAACGCACTCAAGAATGCTTGAAGAGATGAAGTTAAAGCACGACCTCGACATGGAAAAGATGCAGAAGCAACACAGTCTTGACATGGAAGCATATCAAATCACTAACAAGAAAAGTAAAGGAGCGTGATTAAGTGGCTCTTACAGTTAGTATGGACACAGGTATAGGTATGACCTTTGAGTCAGGCCACGCTGTGATAAAGGATTTTCACATGGAAAGAAGAGTTGATGATTCGGGAAATAAAGTATTCGCTATATCCTACAAAGGTAGAGTATTTATGAATGAAGCAATGTATAACGCAGGTAAAGCAGCGGTTGCTGGTTTTAACTACGAGTTTAATCTTGTTGTCGGTGACGATGCTGACCAACACAACCTACTAAAGTTATGTTATCTAAATCTAAAAACACAAGAGGGTTTTACAGAGGGAGTTGATGCTTGATGAATAATAGTATTTTCTGTTCTTTCTGCACTATGGGTATATGCGCTGATTGTCCGATAAAAGAGGACTAAGCATGACCTATGACGGTCATCCGTTATGGGTTTACATCTTACGTAAAATCGGAGTTATTCTTAAATAACAACAGTGACTCCGTATCTTCATGCCTACCCGAAACGAAGGTGAGTCAAAAGCCTCGTTTATCAACAGGTGTATGGCAGATACAAAAATGAATCGTCAGTTTCCTGACAGAGAGCAGAGATATGCTGTCTGCTTAAACTACGCAGACAAGACTGCTGATGAACGTTCTACTCCCGCACCTAAGAAAGACAGAATCAAGGGTAGTCCTAAGAATAAACCCGGTTCTGCGCGTCCCGGCGGTTCAGTAACTTTCAGTCAAAAAGTTACTAATAGCCTAAAAGAAAAAGTAAAGAACCACAACGAGAAGTCCGACAGAAAAGTTACCCTCGGTATGCTCAAGGCAGTTTATCGCCGGGGCGCAGGTGCATACTCTACATCTCACAGACCCGGAGTTTCAAGAGCCGCATGGTCTATGGCAAGGGTCAACGCATTCTTGAGATTAGTCAGGTCAGGTAGACCTGCTAACCCAAAATACGTACAAGACAACGATTTGTTGCCTAGAGGACACCCACGAAAGGGTAAAGGAAAGAAGGATTAATAAATCACTTGTGATTTCAGCAAACTATGTCGTGCGGATGCGGATGTGGTGGAGAAGCAGTCGCTTATGAGGACTGGGACGAAGAAGATGTCACAGCCGCAGAGTATCAAGGACGTAAAGTTACCCTAAACAAACCGTTCCGAACATCGGGCGGACCAAAGAAGTTTGGTGTGTATACCAAAAATGAGAAAGGCAATGTAGTCTTAGTCAGATTTGGCGACCCAAACATGGAGATAAAAAGGGACGACCCACAAAGAAGAAAAAACTTCCGCAGCCGACATAACTGTGATTCACCCGGTCCTAAATGGAAGGCTAGATACTGGTCTTGCAGACAATGGCGCGGTGGTAAGAAGGTGGAAGCAATGGAAGAACCATGTGGTTGCGGATGTGCAGATGATAAAGAAGATGTAGAAGCAGAAATGATTAGAAGAGATGTATTCGATAATCCCGGTGAGGCAATGGAAAGAGCCAAAGAACTAGGATGTGACAAAATACACCAACACGATGAAAACGGTAAAACTGTGTTTATGCCATGTAATACACACGAAGAATACATGAGTAAGAACAAAGGTAAGGATGTAGAAGTCGAAAGTTACTACATGAAGAAAAAGAAAGAGGATGAGGAAGCCGCATATCATGGCTCCTGTAAACCCGGCTACGAAAAGAGAAACGGTAAGTGTGAAAGAATCGCAGTTACTCTTGAGGTAGAAATAGAAGAAGTAGAAGCCATGCTTATCGCTGAAACAGGCAAGACTGTTTACGAGATACGAGGTATCGCATTCCACGAAGGCATGAATAAAAACAAGTGGTCCTTGACACCCGCTGGCGCAAAGTCAGTAGTTTCACAAATGGAAGGTAAGGATTTGACACTTATGCACCCAAAGGCAAATGAACATGGTGCAGGTTTCACACGAAACACAGATGGTATAGAAGAATCCGCAGTAGGTACAATACTAGGTGGCTCATTTTTTACTACAAATGCTGGCTACGATGTAAGATATGTAGCACGCGTTACGCGCGAGGAACTGTTTGCATCTATGGAAGACGGTCTTTGGAAGGAAGAAGGGTACGGAGTTTCTATCGGTGGGTCAGGAATACCTGTCGAAGCATCGGAAGACGGACTTATCTTTGGAGAGGATTTCACATTCGACCACTTAGCATTAGTTAAGAGGCCAGCGTACAAGAGGGCAAATGTTGAAACTATAACTAAGAAAACAGTCGAAGATTTACCAACAGCAAGTGAAAACGAGCAAACCTTTATAGGACAACCGATTGCTGACGATAATCAACCAAAGGTGATTGCTATGACCGATGAAACAAATGAAATAAATTATGAAGCCGAGATGGAGGCTGTGAAAGCAGACCTAGTTCTCGCAAACAGCCGAATTGCAGAATACGAAGCAGTTGAGGCTCAGAGAGTTGAAGATGAAAGAATGGCTCTAGTAACTAAGGCATCCGACCTCGGTATGTCCGGTCACGAAGACCTTTCTACTCCAACCCTAGAGACTCTAATCGCTTCTTGGGAAGCCGCACACCCTGAACCAGTGCCAGTAGAGATGACTCCTGTTGAGTCAGTCGAAAAAGTCGCTGAGACAGTAGAGGCTTCCGCTGACGTTCCTATGGTATCTAACTACCTAAACGGAAAGATGGTCAGCAACGATGAGAGAGTTTATGCAAAAGCATGGAACGCATGGGCCTCTGCATGGAACCAAACACTCGCAACTGATGAGAAGGCAAGAATGTCTGCTCCAAGTTACGAATCAAAAAAGGAGATGATTTAAAATGGTAGCATTTTCAGGAAACGACCCACGACACGCACCCGACATACAAGAGACATTCGCAAGCAAAGGACTTTTAGTTAAGTACCATGCTGACGGACTTCTCATGACTGCATCTGTAACAGATACACCAATCGGTTACACAGCCGCAGAATCCTCAAGAGGAGAAGACGGTACATTAGAAGCAGCCGGAACTGGTACTGCATCTATCCTACCACTAGACGGACTTGTATACTTGAAGGTTGCTAACGCAATCGCAAGCCCAAAGTTCGGACTTTCAATTTACGTATCGCAGACCGCAGACGAGAACGGCTGTGTGGATGACGACGCATCTAACTCCGCAGTTCTTGTAGGCTACTACTGTGGTGACGAAAGCGCAATCAGCGCGGGAGATTTCATACCAGTCTGGTGCTGAGTAGGAAAATAATATAGGAGATAAGAGGTGAAGAAAAATGAATCAAACACTTGAACAAATACTAAACGTAGAAGCAGCAGACGGACCATTCGCTCCCGGCGATGCAGTCCTAGAGCAGACTCTTAGAGACTTTATCCAACTACAGTCAAACACAATCGCTATCGCAACCGACCTTGTTGGTGTACGAAGCGTACCTTGGCTATCTTTCACATGGTACACTGGTGTCGTAGGAACTTTCTCCTACCCACTAGACGATGTGGCTATCACAGACCCAACCAACATTGGTACACAGAACTACAGTACCAAGTTAGAGAAGGGACAGGGCCGCTGTACTTTCCTTGACGCTGTAAGGCTAAGAGGAGAATCCTTTGAGAACATTGACAGGCAACAACTTGGAATTGTTCGTGCAAGGGCTGACACCATTGACAACCACATTCTAACAACTTTGGTTGCTGGTGCAGACAACAGCACAGCAGCAACTGCTGTCTTCGGTAGCGGTTCCGCTGATGAAGAAGGCGACATCCTTTCAGTCATGGATGACATCTTTGCTAACGCAAAGGTTTCAGGCAACGAGCCTCTTGCTCTTGTCCTACCTGCTGATAAGAGGTCCGCTATCCTTAACACAACTCTTTACGGAAACGTTGTTGAGTCACTAGGCGACCACTTGAGGAGAATCGCAAACCTAAGCATTTACTACACAAGGGACTACGGAGCATCCGGTGCTTTGGGTAACGACGCTATCATGCTAGTTCCCGGTGCTGAGACTGCTGAGTTCTTTACTTACAACGGTCCGGGCTTCCAAGAGACTGAACTAACTCGTCTACCGGGTGTCGGTTTCGACTGGCTATTGACTGGCTACATGGGTAGCGTTATCCACGAACACCAAGACGGTGCTTCTGCTAACAAAACTCACAGAATAGCAAAGTTGACCGGAGTACGCTCCTGAATAGGAGTGTGGTTTAGTTGCCTAAAGACACAAAAAAGTCTTCCCCTAAGAAGAAAGCAGCCCCTAAGAAGGCTGCTGCGAAGCCAAAGGCCAAGCCTAAAGCGGCTCCAAAAGGACCGACAAAGGCTGGCATGGCTTCTGCTCTTAAGGAGAAAGGTATTGCTCTCCCTGAGTCCGGCGAAGCATCCGATATGGAACACCGCTTGAGACACTGGAAATCCGGTATGGGATATATGGTAAGATTGCACCGCAACGCTGGCGCAAGATACAAGGACCATCCTCTATCACTATTAGTTGCACCACGTAAGGCTCTTTATTGGCTACCTGACAGCGAGATGACAGATAAGATTCTTGCTACACGCAGAGTTGTTGTCGTAGGTCGTTCAAGCGAACCTTCAAGTAACATGGTTGTTATTGATGTTCCAGCGGACTACGATACGCGATTCTGAGGTGGTTAATTGGGCTTTATAATGGGAGACTTGGTAATAGAAGACGGAGACACGTTATTCGATACCAATATTACTGTTAACAACATAAGAGATTTACTTAACAGACCGCGTGGTTTGAACAGCGGTACTATCATAGAGTATGTTAATCTACGTAATACACAGTTTGGTAAGAAGTCCCGAAAAGCCAACTATGTTGGTGTAAACTCTACAAACGCACCTACTACAGCAGAAGTAGAAACTGCGGTTAAGTTACAGGTGTGTGTAGACTGTCTTAGAGTTCTTATAGACACAATACCCTCTGTAGTTCCTGAAAAAGAACAGGGTGTATCAGATATTAGATTTAACAAACAGTTGGCTTCTTTTGAGAAACAAGCCGAAGAAGCATTGGCTGTCATAGAAGAGAAGGGTGGTACTGCTTTTTACGTAAAGGGTACTACTTCAAAGGTGAGTGGTACGACCAGCGGAGAACTGTCAGGGTCACTCACAAGTTAAGTGGGTGATTAGATGAGTTCAACAGTATGGTTAGGTGGTGTTGACAACGACCCATCCAACCCCTCTAATTGGGGTACTGGTCTTCCATCTTCTACAGTAGATGCTGTATTTACTGGTACTGTTGGTAATAACTGTAACATAACACAATTAAGTGCTTGTAAAAACCTTGAAATAAAAAGCGACTTTGGTAATGAGTTGATAACTACTGGAACTGCAACTATTGATATTCATGGGTATTTAGTAGTAGGTGTAGAAGGTAAAATAAAACCCACACACGCAATAGAGTTTGAGTTTCAAAACGCGCCTACATACGGTGTTTTTGATAGTGGCGGCTCTGCCTATGCTTACAAGCCTCACGTAGTTTTAACATTAAATACAGGAAGTATGTTTGCTAATGAAACAGCAAGGGCAAACACAACCTTTGATTTTGGCTCAACAACATTTACAATGATTGATGGTGTTTATCCTAAGATAGAAGGCTCAGGAACTCTTTACGCTAAAAGTATTTACGGAGGTACATCGAGACAGATGCACAACACATACGGAAGTGTAGATATGTTGGCTGTAAACGGTATAAGTGTTGTCTCTGAAAACTTTGATGTTTACGATTATGATAAAATATTTAATTTTGAAGGTGCGCTTACATCATTAGGAACTAATTTTAAGTTTGGTCATACAACCGCCGGATTTACTGCTACTTTGTCATCAGGTAATGTTTTTCCAACAATAGGCGAAACAAACAGTAATGCTTACGGGGACACCGCATCAAACACTTTTTATTCTCAGTTTCATAAAGTAGTCATAAGAAACGGTGGTACTANTAATTACTACAAGATAAATACAGGTAAGATTTTAGATTGTAACGAGTTAATAATTAAGGACGGAGGTAGACTTTATGGTCCTTCTAGTGGAGCAAGGGCTGCTTGTATAAAAACTGTTAAAAGACCTACAGTACAGGGTGACTGGAACTTTAGACAAATAAGTGATGGTATATATGAAAGTATAAATGATATTAGTAATTTACCAGTCTCACACGGTGGCACAGGTCTTGATACTGTGGCTAAGGGAGCAATACTTTATGGACTCGGTAATGGTCAGTTAGGAGTACTACCAATAGGCAGTACAGGACAAACTCTCAAAGTAAGTTCAAGTGGTATACCGGAGTGGGTAACTTGAAAAACTTGATAGGACACTCAGTATTGAATAAGCATAGGGGGCGTGTAGCATGGTAGATGTACTAACAGACAACAAGAATCTTATTTTCACTACACAGGCAGATAGACTGACTGTAACACCCCATGCCGCACAGTTATTCAAAGATGCTGATAGCGGTTTCGTCTTCTTTGGTGACGGTACTACACAGGCTGGTCAATCGGCTGATGTAAGGCCCGTTGTTACCAAAACAGACAGTTACACATTCACACGCACAGACGAAGGCCGAGTAGTAATGGCTAATAAGGGTTCTGCACTTACTTTTACCATTCCCACAAATGCTTCTGTTCCTTATCCTACTGATAAGACCGAGTTAAAGGTTATGAATAGGGGTGCGGGCGATTTAACTATTGCCGGAGATACCGGCGTTACACTTAGCGGTTCTGCTACTATTACACAGTATAGCACAGCAGTTATACGAAAGATGGGAACAGACACATGGATGATATTTTCTTCTGTTGGGACAACAGGACCTACTGGTCCCACAGGACCTACTGGTCCTACAGGGCCGACAGGTCCCACAGGTGCTACTGGCGGCGACGGTCCTACCGGCCCAGCAGGTCCAACTGGACCAGCAGGTCCAACAGGCGCAACCGGACCGACTGGTGGTACAGGTCCTGACGGCCCAGCAGGGCCTACGGGACCAACGGGTTCTATAGGTTTGACAGGGCCGACTGGCGCAACAGGCCCTACTGGACCGGATGGTCCGTCAGGTCCAACAGGACCGGCAGGTCCTACAGGTAGTACTGGTTCAGCAGGTCCTCCGGGTCCAACTGGACCCACTGGACCAACTGGCCCTACGGGTCCTACTGGTAGTGTAGGTCCCGAAGGTCTAGTGTTTGAGGGTGCTTGGAATGGAGGCACATCTTACTCTATAGACGACGCAGTTACACACAACGGAAACTCTTACATTGCTACGGCCGCACATTCAAATCAAGAGCCGCCCAATGCTTCTTACTGGGCTGTTCTTTCTGCTAAAGGTGACACAGGACCTACCGGTCCCACCGGACCAACAGGGCCGACTGGTCCAACTGGTACAACAGGCTCGGCAGGTCCGCCCGGAGCAACAGGACCCGATGGACCTACAGGACCAGCAGGTCCTACTGGCCCCACTGGGCCTACAGGTTCTACTGGTCCAACCGGAGACACTGGTGCGGCTGGACCGCCGGGACCAGCAGGTCCTACTGGTAGTACAGGCCCCACTGGGCCAGCGGGTGCAGACGGTAGTGATGGGGCCACAGGCCCAACCGGACCCACAGGACCTACCGGCCCTACAGGACCAACCGGAAGCACCGGTACGGCAGCAGGGTTCGGAACACCTACTGCTTCTACAGGACCAATAGGTGTAACTTCTAGCGGTCCTGATACCGCAAAAATATTCGCATTCTCCATACCGGCTGGTGCTACAGGCCCAACTGGACCTACAGGCCCAGCAGGTGCTGATTCTACAGTAGCAGGTCCAACTGGACCTACAGGACCAACTGGACCGACAGGTCCCGCAGGTAGTGACGGTAGTGACGGTGCTACTGGCCCTACTGGGGCCGCAGCCGGTTTCGATACTCCAACGGCCTCTACAGGACCAATAGGAGTTACCGCCAGTGGTCCTGATACCGCGAAGGTATTTGCATTTAGTATTCCAGCCGGTGCTACCGGCCCTACTGGACCGACAGGCCCAACTGGTCCTACTGGTCCATCCGGTAGTGATGGTTCAGATGGTGCAACTGGACCGACGGGACCTACAGGTCCAACAGGAAGTGCCGGAGCCGCAGCCGGATTTGACACTCCTACTGCCTCTACTGGTCCTATTGGCGTAACAGCGAGTGGTCCTGATACAGCCAAAGTGTTTGCCTTTTCTATCCCTGCTGGTGCTACTGGACCGACAGGTCCTACAGGCCCTACCGGTCCTTCAGGAAGTGACGGAAGTGATGGGGCGACAGGACCAACAGGTCCAACCGGTCCAACTGGACCCGCTGGTTCTGACGGTTCTGACGGTTCAGATGGTGCAGCCGCAGGGTTTGGCACACCAACTGCTTCAACCGGTCCTATTGGCGTTACAGCGTCAGGACCTGACACATCTAAAGTTTTCGCATTTAGTATACCTCAAGGAGCAACTGGTCCTACTGGACCTACAGGGCCTACAGGCCCAACAGGTCCTGATGGTCCTACTGGTGCAGCGGGGTCTGACGGCTCTGATGGTTCTACTGGTCCTACAGGTCCTACAGGAAGCACAGGTCCAGCAGGTGCTGCGGCTGGTTTTGGTACACCAACTGCAAGTACAGGTCCAATAGGAGTTACAGCATCAGGTCCCGATACTTCAAAGGTCTTTGCGTTTTCCATACCACAGGGTGCGACAGGTCCTACTGGACCGACTGGCCCGACTGGTCCGGCAGGTTCAGATGGGTCAGATGGAGCAACTGGGCCTACAGGTCCCACAGGGCCTACAGGTCCCGCCGGTTCAGATGGAAGCGACGGTGGTACAGGTCCTACGGGTCCAACAGGACCGGCTGCTGGCTTTGGTACTCCAACTGCGTCTACAGGACCTATAGGTATCACGGCAAGCGGACCCGATACGTCTAAAGTCTTTGCTTTCTCTATACCAGCAGGTGCTACTGGTCCTACGGGACCTACTGGACCTACTGGTGGCACAGGACCGGCCGGACCACCGGGACCCGCTGGTTCTGATGGGTCTACTGGACCTACGGGACCAACCGGCCCTACCGGGCCAACAGGACCAACCGGCCCTGCCGGAAGCACAGGTCCCGAAGGTTTAGTGTGGGAAGGTACTTGGTCTGCATCATCTGTTTCATATCAAGTAGACGACGCAGTATATTATTCCGTTGACGAATCCTCTTACATCTGTATACAAGCACACACTTCATCAGGTTCTATATTACCTACTAACACTTCTTATTGGAGTGTGTTGGCGGCAGCCGGTGACACAGGACCAACAGGCCCAACTGGTCCTACAGGACCTACGGGTTCTACTGGTCCAACAGGCCCTACAGGTCCCGATGGACCGGCTGGACCTCCGGGTCCAACAGGAGGAACAGGACCCACTGGACCTGCTGGAAGTGATGGTTCAGACGGAGCAACAGGACCTACTGGACCTGCTGCTGGATTCGGCACTCCTAGCGCGTCAACGGGGCCAATAGGAGTAACTGCGTCAGGACCTGACACCGCAAAGGTTTTCGCTTTCTCTATACCTGCCGGTGCGACAGGACCTACTGGGCCGTCAGGAGGAACAGGACCTACTGGGCCTACAGGTCCCGATGGACCAACCGGACCCACTGGACCTACGGGTACAGCCGCCGGGTTTGGAACTCCGACAGCATCTACAGGACCTATAGGCGTTACGGCTTCCGGTCCAGCGACAGCAAAGGTTTTTGCATTCTCTATACCACAAGGAGCAACTGGACCCACCGGCCCAACTGGGCCTGATGGACCTACTGGACCCACTGGTCCTACAGGACCCACTGGACCTACAGGACCTGCCGGCTCTGACGGCTCTGACGGCTCTGACGGAGGAACTGGACCGACAGGACCAGCAGCCGGATTCGGTACGCCCACAGCAAGCACTGGCCCGATTGGTGTAACAGCAAGCGGTCCTGACACATCTAAGGTGTTTGCTTTTAGCATACCTGCTGGGGCAACCGGACCAACAGGTCCTACAGGAAGCACTGGCCCAACAGGACCGGATGGCCCAACAGGACCGACTGGACCTACAGGACCTGCTGGCTCTGATGGGTCAGACGGTAGTACAGGACCGACTGGACCTGCGGGAGCAGCCGCAGGTTTCGGGACTCCTTCTGCAAGCACCGGACCTATTGGTGTTACCGCATCCGGTCCCGATACCGCTAAAGTATTCGCATTCTCTATCCCTGCGGGGGCAACAGGTCCTACCGGACCAACAGGACCTGCCGGACCCCCCGGTCCTACTGGACCTGCTGGGTCAGACGGAAGCGACGGTTCTGATGGAGGCACTGGTCCTACCGGACCGACAGGACCTACGGGGCCTACAGGACCTACGGGGCCTACAGGACCAAGCGGAGGCTCAGGCAGCATTGCTGATTTAACCGATGTCCTTATGGATGCCACCAACTTTACAGATGCTTTCTTAGTACAAACAAATAGTGATGGTTCAGCACCCACAACAGGAACACTAAGTAGCGCAAATTGGAATGTTGGTATAGGTAAAGATGTATTTAGTTCTTTGACGAGTGGTGATGCTAACGTAGCATTTGGTGTCAACGCATTGAAATATACTACAAGTGGTGGCAGTCTTATTGCTTTAGGTCAAAATGCTTTAGAAAGAAATACTACAGAGAATGGTAATATTGGTATAGGTACACAAGCAATGGGTGGTGCTTACGGACAAACTGCAACAGGCGCATACAATATTGCTATGGGGTACAACGCTCTTAGATACGGAGCGCAAGACAACGGTAGTTATAACGTCGCTATAGGTTACAAGGCATTAGAAAGCACTAACGGAAACGCAAGCGGTGCTAGTTATAACATAGGTATAGGGTATGAATCTCTACAAGAAAACACTAGCGGAGATAACAATACCGCAGTAGGTTACAAGACTTTACACTCAAACGCTACAGGTAATCGTAACGTTGCTATGGGTTATGCGGCTATGGATGCTGGCGACGGTGATGACAACGTAGCAATAGGTGCAAGCGCGTTATCGGCTGCTTTGAACAACGGAGATAAAAACACAGCACTTGGAACACAGGCGTTGAATGATGTTACAAGCGGAGATTCTAATATCGGTGTTGGTTACGGTGCAGGTGATAATATTACAAGTGGTTCTAATAACCTAGTCATTGGTGACTTCCAAGTCGATGTCGCAACAGGTGATGACCAGATTATCATAGGTAGTGGTGATGGTGGGGTCACTTGGATAAAGGGAGATTCAAACGGAATCAAGGCTCTTAAGATTAAGGTTAAGACAGTATCAACCAACACAACACTTACAGATAATCAATCCGGTTCATACGTCTACTGGACAGGAGGTGACCTGTTTCTACCTGCAACAGCAGAGTCAGGTCAACAGTATACAATTATAAACAACACAGGTGGCTCTGCAACACCCGGACTTGGTACATCAAACGCTATCGCTTCGGGATGGACCGCTCATGCCGCTATGGATGATGAAAGCGCAAGAACCTATGTGGCGGTTGACGCTAACAAGTGGATATACATTGGGTGATTAAATGGCCTCTATAATGATAGGTGTCGCCGGTGTAATACAAGCAGCATCAGCATCGGGTGGTTCTGCTCCCGGTGGTGTTAGCATCTCAACCAACACTCCGATTGGTAGCCCTAATTATAACCATGCTTGTAAAATAGCAAATGATGACCCGGCAAGTTTAGGTTCTGCTCCTGTTTGGATAAACGAAGACGGTAGCAACTTTAGTAGTAACATTTTACAATTAGTAGTACCTACTAATTTCTCTACATCAAACGCCTACGAATATGGTGTGCATCCAAATGGTACATCGGGTTATAGTAAAGTTGAGATATTCGGTTATTGTGGTGTAACAAGTAATAATATTCCCGGTACTACTGAGTTTACTTGGGACTTTACATTAGTAAGTAATGGTTCAAGTGGTGTTAGTAGCGTTACTGTAATATCAGAAGCAAGTGGAACAGGAGCGCAAGACCGAACCACTAACGCTGCTATAGAAGTACGTTTCAATGGTGTAAGTGGTGGTAGAGGATATTTACCTTGGCAAGGCAGTGAGATAGTAGAGTTTGAGGTTGATTGTACGGCATCAAATGGAACAGGTCTTGATACTGCCGCACCAACATTGACAATAGAATTAGAGGGAAGTGGTTGATATGAGTAGATGGATGGTTGACATACCTGCTGGTGAAAGCGGTGATTATAAAATAGAAAGTAATACGACTACAAGTGGTGAGCAATCTTGGCTTACTTATGTTGAGTATAAAGGTTTAACAGGTGGACCTTACACAGTTCTGTATAGAAAATACACAGGTGATTGGGGAGAAAACTGGATTAATATAATGCAAGATACAGAAGCCGAATATACAGAGCATGATTGGCTTAGGTCAAGAATGAGTGGCGATATAATAATTGGTGGGCTTGGTCTTGGGGTAGTAAATGTAGGTCTTTTAGCAGAAAGCAATGTTACTAGTGTTACTATTATCGAAAAAGAACAAGATATTATAGATTTAGTTTGGGAACATTGTAACAAAGATGATAGATTTACTTTGATTCATGCCGACGTACACGAATGGGAGATACCTGATGGTAGTAGTTGGGATGTTGGTTTCTTTGATACGTGGCTTACACATGAAGAGTCTTTGTCTTCCTATCAAACAAGAATCAATAACAAATATGGGTCTTTTGTTACTGAAATAAGTGGCTGGTCTTGGTAAAACCTATTAAATATGCAACCCACTATCGAGTTGTATGATACAATACCCAAACTGGTTATTATACGAAGCAGTACTTGATGATGCTACTTGCGATAGATGGATAGACTTAGGTAGACAAGCACCTAAGCAAGAGGCCACTACGTTTAGGACAGGAGAAGGAGAAACTGATGCTCACCGAAAAACTGACATCAGATGGCTACCAAATGTAGGACCATACGATGAGATGCACGATACTCTTACGAGAATAGCCATAGATGCTAACAAACACTTTCAATTGACTCTTACAGAATTACCACCACTACAGTTTACAGAGTATGCTGATGTAGGTCATCACTATGGTATGCACCACGATATTGATTGGAACAGGCAAGATGGTAAGCACAGAAAACTTAGTATTGTAGTACAACTAACTGACCCATCAGAATATGAAGGTGGTTTATTATCATTTGCGCACACACAGAATCCCGACCCCGAAGCACTAATAAAGAGGGGTTCAGTTATTCTTTTCCCATCTTACTTAGAGCATGGCGTTTCACCCATAACAAAGGGAGCAAGAACTAGTCTTGTTGCTTGGTTTGAAGGTCCCCGATGGCGATAATTTAACTAACGAGGTTTGTTAGTACTATACATGAGTCAACAGGAGAGCGTAGCGTATCTCATAGCGTTAGTTTTACTACTTGCTTTTGGTACGCCTTACGTTCCTTCCGGTCCTTCTGATGGTATAGTTAATCCTTTTTCATGCAAAAAAATAGAAGGTAGTGTTGTCTTAAAAGAACATGACGACGACGGACACAAACTATACGTAGAGTTATACATAGAAGAGTATGACAACGCTGGATATATTGTTTGGGTTTCTAATAAAACCTATCATGCGTTTGAGGTAGGAGATACATACGAACAAATCACCTGTGACATTTTTGAGTACGAAAACATAATAGAACAGTTTGAAGGACTACAAAATCTTGGTATAGTTATACCCACTTCTTAAATATAGTTGGGGTAATCGGTAGTTTGTGTCTGATGACAACCGAGTTATCCGTAAGGGAAAAATAGTGTATAATCCGCCCGAAAAGTCATACACTAATGTAAACATTGAAGAAACACCTCACGGCTACAAGATTTATCGGGTAGGGGCCACTAAACCATTTAGTGTGATTCCTTTCTCGGCTGTTACGCAGATAATTTACGACAGAGGTGAATAAAATGCAGGGAAATAACACAACGATAATAGAGGATTGCTTAGATTGCGTAAGCGAGTCATCTTCTCTTTTAGATGACGTAGAGATTGTACTAGTAGCACTAGCAGCACTTGCTGGTATTGCTGCATGGGCGTACAAGAAATACAAGGCTTTGAATGCCGACGGAAAAATAACTCTTGATGAGATTATTGATTCGATGGACGAAGTTAAAGAGAAGACAGTCGAGGCAAAAGCCCAACTAAAAACTGTTGATGAAGTACTTGAGTCACGTAACGTTGCTGAGTTAAAGGTAATGCTGAAGGAAAAGGGTCTTGCTGTATCAGGCAAGAAAGCCGACCTAGTAGCCCGACTCAAAGCAAGTATGGGTGACGATGGTGAGTGAATCGGACAGAGTAGTAGATATTAGATTAGACAATCTTGAGGCTACGGCCAAAAGACATGAAAGGCTGATAGAGCAGTTGGTACAATCCAATATGGATATGAAGACTGGTCTAGCACAAGTTGCTACCGAGTTAGAAGTCACAAACGGCCTAATAGCATCCTATATGGGTAATAACCAAAAAATTGTTTTTGCCCTTATAGCAATAGTTGCTGGGGCTATGGGTATCTCAACGCAGATGTGATAAAATGAATGAGCAAGACTGGAATGGATGGTGCTTAAGCGTAGTTACTAGGTTAGGAAAGATTGAAAAGTCACTCTTAGCCTATCACAAGTTGCAGAAGCGTATGCTTTTTATAATGTTTGCAGGGTTTGTGGGAGTGATTTGTAGTGGTTTATTATTGTACTATAGTTGATGTTGGTTCAAGATTAGGTCTTGATTCTGCACAAAGAACACGCAGTACTACTAAACTAACAAGCGCAATACGCAGGGCTACTATAGATATAGACCAATGCTTTCGTGATTATGGTAGAGATGTTCCTAGTAAAAGCATCAAAGACACTACGCTAGATGGAGCAGTAAGTGCTGGTGCTACCTCTATAGTTCTTACAAGCGGTACTGGATTTAGTACCGCAGGTAATGGTAACGTAGATGGTGATTCGTTTAAGTGGACTGGTAAATCAACAAATACCTTAACAGGAGTAAGCGGTTTATCCTTTGACCATGCAGACGATGTAGCAGTTCAAGAGGGCGAGTTCGCCCATGTTTTAAGAGAGATATGCGGCGACCTTGCGGCATCATATTATCTTGAGGATGAAAGCCTATTTCAAACCACAGGACCCGAAGGCTCGTTGCGAGGAACAGTATTGAGAGAACGAGGAGAGATGAACCTAAAAAGGTTGGCTCACTTGGGTAGTGTGGATTAGGTGTAATTATGGTATATACGGGTGGAGCAATACCAGCAGCATTTAGGCAAAGACGCTCAAGTAAAGGAAGAAAGGGTTATCTAACCGCTACACCATACTACCATCCCGGTATGCCGGAAATAGGTGCTATACAGAAGTTTAGAGCAAATGCAGAAGTTACTCTAAAGGACGCTAATCAAGACTTGACTACAAACGTAGAGCAATATAATTTTGGTTATGGTGCAGCCTTACCAGTTGCTAAAACTGGTAAAAATAGAATTGCGTCAAAGAAAAGACAAGGTATGATGAGTATGGAAGCGTACTTTGACTCTAGTGGGTTTACAGACCAAGTAGATAACGTAGCAAGTATGGTAAGAGATTGGGGTAACAATTACTTACAAGATGCTATACAAAAAGCAAGAGATAAGACAGCAACAGAAGTAAGAAGTATGCAACGTCAATTCAAGGGGTCTTACTATCAAACACAAAAGGCAGAAGGTGATATTTACCATACTATAGCAGATTCATTAGATTTTAATGTGAGCGACCAAAGTAAAACAAAGAATCAATTTATATCAGTAGTAGGTGGTTCTTTTGACAAGAGCGACACAAATGAGCCTACTGGTATTTTGGGTAGTAGAGGCGGTAACATAGGTGAGATGACTGAAAGAGGTACAGGTAAAACTGTTATGTCGGGTCAGATTCTAGGTGGTACTGCTAGAATTAAAGATAAACTAAAAACAAGGTGATAATATGGCTGTAGCAACTAAAACTGAATATTGGTCTTCTCGTATGAAAGGTGGCGACCCTACTTCTCTTAGTGGCACATTCAATGACAACTTTTCTTCTGCGTCAGGTAGTGGCTCTGCTTCCGGCGGTGATTGGGTTATCACAAACGGTACTTACTCGATAGCACCAACAGGAACAGCAAATACTCTTGTTGCTGTGTTAGAATATACTACTGCTCCTTCTGACGGAGCAGTTCTTATGAAGATAGATGATGGTAGTAAAAAGGTAGAAGTACAGTCTACAGGTAGTAAAACATCTTTAAAATTAGTAGGTACTTCTACGGTAACAATAAGTGACTTAGATTTGGCTAAAGAAGAGGAAGACCCAACTACCCTTATTTTACGTCTTACGCTTACAGGAAGCGACGCAAAACTCTACACGCATGAGATTGTCAATGACGACGTTGGAACGGCTGTATACGCCTCTGTGACGGCTTCTAGCAGTACTTCTACGGGTGTAGTGTGGGGCAACACTAGCGGGTCGGTAAAATGGGGTGCAGTTTACTACTCAAAGTTCGGTGCTTTTGGTCCCGATGAGTTGCTTTTATCTGACTTTGCACAGGACACACTGGCTCGCATGGGTATTGGTGTTGTAAATCAACTCATAAACTCTACTAGACCATACTTAAAAACACAAGTTCCTGATTCATCTATACTGTACGGGTATGATATATCTTCACAAATGTTAAGTAGAGTAGGAACACCAAGTATACACGTCATTGTAGAAAGGTTAAGTTCTCCTGAGTTTGAGTCTTTGGGTGGTGCTAAAGTTACTCAAAATTATGATGTTAAAATATTTATTACTGTGAGAGGTACTAACTATGAAAATGCCTACAGAAAAGGACTTAACATTATGGGAGAAGTATTTGATGAATTATACACACAAACCGGCGTACAAGGCACTACTGACAGTATAGTTTCTTTTGATGCTGATTTAGATACTAAAATGGATGACGACGAAACAGTATGCGTACACGTGCTAAATCTTGGTTATATGCGTAGAATTGATATGCGACACCGATAAGAATGTTAATAAGACAGCCGTTGCGTGGTTAAACCACATAGAGGTGTAACTATGGTAGAGTTTCTGAACAGATATATTTCAATTGAGAAAGAAAGTACTTACGGTACTAATCCAGCCTCCGCGCCAGTTTTCGGTGAGGTTGATGATGAATCGTTTGCTACAAGAATGGATTTGCTAACAAGACAAGATATGAGTCACGCTGTAGCGTCAAAAAGCGTTACAGGGTCTGAGTACTCAGAGGGAGGGCTTAACATGGCCCTACAGATTGACGACTTCACAGGTAATGTGCTTGCGGCTTTCTTCCCTAAGACTGCTTTCGGGTCTTCTATACACACATTTGACGAGCCAGCAGTTGCGGCAGACGCATACGACAGTTACACCATAGTTGTAGGAAGAGAGCAAAAGCAACACATTTACGGTGGTATGGTAGCAAGCAGATTATCTGTTTCTGCTAACGTAGGAGAGTATGTTATGCTTTCAGCAGACTTCGTAGGATGCAGAGAGTCTGCTACGCACGCAGCAGTTAGCGACACAGCAGTAACCTTTGACGGTGCAGCAGTTGACGCTCTATACTTCGCAAACGGAAGCGTTTTCTTCCACGACGGAACAGACTCAGCACCTGCTGCGTCAGCAAGCGTTAAGTCAATTTCTTTTGAGGTAAATCTAAACAGAGATACTGACAACGCATACGCAATCGGTAATTCTACATATACACGCGCACCTCCGGCGCAGAGAAGAGAAGTTACAGGAACTATTGAGTTCAACCAAGTTCTATACGGCGACCAAACACTAGACGAGCCTGATTACACCTCTCTAGTAACTGAGGATGGTCTTACTTACAACATTGCTGGTTCAAACCCAGTTCTAAAACTAATATTTGAAGAAGAAACAGATGGTGCTAACAACTACTTAAGAATAGACTTCTTTAACATTAGATTTGAAGCCCCTACATCAAACGTAAGCGGTAGAGACACGCAGACTATGACTGTTAACTTCGTTGGTCTTTGGGACAACGGAGCAGACAAGTGTATGGCTCTATCAATGAAGGGTGGCGCGGCCGGTTCTTCTGCTTTCTGAGGTGTTTAGATGAGAGATTTCGTTCTATCTTTAGGCAAGGACATACCTGCTGACAGGATTGAAGACATCGTTGCTATTGGCGATAAGAGAAAAATTATGAAATACTGCATGAGATTCGCAGATAAAGTACACACTCCTGAGCCTGTTGTTAAAAAAGCACCACCACTTAAGGCTAAAAAAGCAAAAGACCCAGTTCTTAAAGAAGACAAAGAGTGAAATCTTTATTAAGTCTACTTGTTCTGCATATAACAGAGCGAGAGTGTTACTATGCCAGTAATGAAGAAAGAAATAGAGTTAGACGATGGACGAAAGATTTGGGTAAGACAGGCTTCCGGTATGGAAAGACTAAAGATTACCAATATGCAAGGTAGAGCGTTTCGCAAGATGCGACACGCAGGTAATCCTGAAGACTGGACTCCTGAGCAAGAGGAAGAGTTTGCTACTATCATAGATGAAATGGGTGCTGGTGTAGAGGCTCAGATGGAAGCGTGGATTCCGCCTTGCATTCTTGATGAGGATGTAGATTACAATTTACTTACCTTTGAAGAACTAAATACTATTCTACAATTCGTGAGAGGGGATGACCTAGAGGGTTCAGTCCCTTTTCAGAGTTCCTGATGGTCGCACCGAGCCTCTGCATGGCTTTCAAAGGGACTCTACCGTCTGACTTGTGGCTCAAGTATTCGGTAGAAGGTGGGCGTATGCTCATGGAAATGGACCTTATTGTTGCGGCTGAAATAAATGATAAGATATCAGAAGCAACACAAAACGCTAAGAAAACTGACGCTAAAGGCGCAGTTGCTAGGCGTGACCAAAGGCGTGAGCAACGCAAACTATTATCAAACAATAATGAACTACTCGACCTGTTGAGAGAAAGCGGGGTTCCAAGTAAAGGCGACCCAAAGAGTAGTGGGGCATACGAATGATAGCAGAAATGGGTGTTTTAACTTATTTTAGCCCATTTATGTTCATAAGCATGGCAGTTGCCATGTTAGTTCTACGTGCTGGTGCTTCAAGAGTTTTCTTCGACATTATTGGTACTTTCCAAGCCAAAAGAATGATTGACGATGCTAGTCAAACAGCCACAGTTCTTGAGGCTATTTATCTCGATGCTATTACAGGTATAGAAGAAGGAACAAGAGAAATATCAGACGCGTTTGGTGAAATCGTAGATACTATAGTTCCTATTACTAGAGAAATAGAAGAAGCAAGAATACAGTTTGACAAGTTCCTTGCGGATGTAGAGAGAACACCAGCAGTATTCGATGAAGTAGCAGATATAGGTATGCAGTTTGGGTTTGCCGCCGATGAAGCATACGAAGCGTCAGCAAGAATGGCTCAGTTGGCTGGTACTTTAGGAGCAGGTACTACTCCTCTTGGTACAGAAATAGGTATGATGTTCGGACTAATCAGCGGTATGGAAACAGAAGAGGCCATGCAGAGGCTAATTAACTTACAGCAACAAACTAAGTTTATGACAGAAAACGTAAGAGAAGGCGCGTCAGAACAAGAGCGTCTTACTCAAATGCGTATGGATTCTATCCGAGTTCTTGACGAACTAAACACAGTTGAAAACCGTTCTGCTGCTACGATGCAACAGATAACTTACGTTATGAACCAGTTCGCTTCGCAAGCCGAACTAACAGGCGAAAGCATTGCGGCTATGGCTGCTATGTCGGCTACGTTAATTGAGGCTGGTGAGGAACAAGGTAAGGGTGGTCGTGCCTTGCGTATGATTTACGCACGTCTTGGTGCTGACACTAACGGAGCAAGAAGCACTATAGAGCAACTGGGTATTTCAGTTATTGATACCGAAACCGGTGCTATGCGACCATTTAGCGATATCTTAGAAGAACTAGCCGCTAAATATCAAACCCTTACTGGTGCAGAGCAACAACAATTAGCACAGGCTGTTGCTGGTAACAGACACTATACCCGTCTAATTAAGTTGCTTGAAAACGTAGATAGGGTAAGAGAACTTGAAAATGAAGCACTTACCGGTATGTTCCCTGCTATGGAAGAAATAGAAAGGCGACGTAATACTGAACTTTTCCAGTTAGAGCAAGCAGAAGCACAGTTAAGAAATTATCAAGCAGCGTTTGGAGAATCAATGCTAGATGATGTAAAAGAGGCCACAGAGTTACAGAGCAATTTCTACAACACTTTGATACAAGTAAATGAAAATGCTCTAGGCGGTATCTTAGTAGGCGGATTCACTCGCATGACAACTGTTATGCAAGCAGCCGTAAGCCCCGCCATAAATCTAATGATGGCTTTATACAACTTACGTATTGCTGTTCGTACTCTTGATGCGGTAAAAGAGGCTAGTGCTACCGTTACTACACAATCCACACAGGCATTTAAAAATGAGTTTGGTCAAATACAAGAAAACGTACAACAGTTTTATTTGATGAGTAACGCTATACACGAACTCAGAAAAGAAGCCACGATGAATTACTTACAAACCACTACTCAAAATATACCCAGTACTCAAGAAGAGTTAGATGTAATAAGAGAAAAAATAGTTATTCTTAACGAATCAAGAATGGCTGTTGCAGACTTAATAAGAGAAGAAAAGAAAAGAGAAGCCGACCCGGAGTTCTACAAACAAACTACCGAAGAATCAAAGAAAAGATTAGATATAGAACAAAGATTGACAAACGCACTAGCGTTTCAAGCAGCGCAAGAAGGAAAAAATGCTGGTCTTCATGCTATCGCTACAGGAAGAGTAAAAGAGTTTTCTCGACAATTAAACCAAACAAGACAAGACTCAAGAGATTTAGAAGACGCGTACAAAGCACAGGGTGACGAACTAAACAAATTAAAAAACCAATATAAACTAGGTGATGCGGCTCTAAGAAAAGAAAGAGCGACAGAGCATGAAAGAGAGGCTAAGGCTTTAGTTGCTTCTGCAAACGCATATAACTCATTGAGCATGAGTCTTATGACTGCTGGTTCAAGCATGATGATATTTAGTCAGAATGAAAAGGTACAAAGAGCGGGTATGATTCTAAATGCTATGGCCGCAGCAGTACAGATAGGTCGAACTCTAGCATCAGCATCAGCAACTATAGTTAAAACTAATGCCTTAAGGCAAGAAATAATTACGGAAAAACTAAATAATATAGAAAGTGAAAGAGCGATAATACTAGATGGGATGGGTAGAGTTGCTAAACTACAGGCTGCGGCCGCCGCTAAGATTGCTGCTCTTATGGTAGATAAATTAGCAATGTCAACTGCCGCAGCCGCTACTGCTGCGGGTGCATTAGTTAGCGTCCTTACTGTCGGTGGTTTAATTATCGCTGCTTATGCGTTGGCATCAGCCTTTGGTGGTATAAACGACGAGTTAGATGATATGGGAGCAGGTCTAAGTAGCGTCGGTACAGCAGCAGAATTAGCATTAGGTCAAACTCCCGACATGATTAGAAAGTCTATAGAAGAAAACCAAGCAATTATTGATGAGTTTAAAGATGCAGAGGGTGATTTGGCTAAGGCACAAGTAGAAACCGCAGAGCAAAATGTAGCAAACTTACTTGGTGCTTTGGATTATTCTATATTAGCAAACACCAACAGAGAGCAACTAAGAGAACTTGCCGACGCGTATGGTAAAAATATTGAGGATTATGAAAGAAGTCTTGACGTATATGGTGGTTTCGACCCGATAACAGGGGAGTTCCTAAGAGGCAGTATAAAGGAACAATTCTTTAATGATTTAAGTATATCAGAAGCACTAGACGCAGACGCTGCTGCTAAAGAACTAGAAGATATGATGGAAACTTCAGGTGATTTACTAGAGGTTCTACATAGAAACTCAATAAGAAGTGGTGAAGAATTAGATGGTTTCGTATCAAGAATGATTGAGAGTGCTGAACAACAGGCTGTTGATTCTGCAAGCATAGCATTGAATGGTGTAAATGATATTATAACCGGTACTACAGACCAACTATATGAGTTTAACAATGCAAGAGAAGAGTTGTTCTATGGTTTTAGTAGTAGTAGAGTAACTGGTGACTTGGTAAAACAAGTACACCAACAAGGAGTAGAAACTCTAATAAACACTACAGAAGTAATCATGAACAACAACTTTAACGGGTTAACTATACCGGAAGTTGCAGATAAGATTATTGAAGAGATAGAGAGTAGAGGAAATATGCTTGGCTACAGTATATCCTGAGTGGGTGAGTAAATGGTAAGGACTGTTACAAAAGAATATCAAGTGTGGCTGGCTGGCTTCTATGATGACTTCAACGGTGCTAGAGCAATACCTGACGATAGAAACGCACCTACTGATTCTTCCTACAGCGCACTAAAAAGCCATTATGGTAATCCTCTTAACGGAGAGGCATTTCTCAATCCTCGTTTTAGATTTTCATTAGCAGACAGGGTGCAAGATTCCGGTCTGCCAGCAAATATGAGTGTAGCCACGTCTTCAAACCAATACTTACAAAACGATGGTATCTTTGAGTGGCTTACTAGTGACGACACAAGAATTAGTTTTCATGAGTACGAAGGTAGAAGTCAACTACAGTTTCCTGACGGACACGTAGCAAACAGATACAAGTTCAACAACGACACCTCTGATTATTCAGAAGGGTATCAGAGATTTATCAACGGTCACGACAGTACTGCATCATACATAGTTCCTACCGGAGATAACGATTCCTCGTATGGTAGAGAAGAGTCACTTGATTACACAGATGCTAATTACAACAATAAACAGGCTGGTTCTACTACAGCAAATGACTTTGAGAATAGATTTATGCAAAGAGCGCATCTTGCTGGTGTTTTTATGGGAGAAGTACTTGAGTTAAGTCCTGACAGTGGTACAGCAGCCGAAGAAAATACACCCGCTAACACATTTCATGAATTACATTCACCTGCTAAGAGTCCATTCTTAGTCATACAGTCTGCTAGGCATAACTTTGATAGTCATTCTCCTAATGTTCCAACCCTTATTTACGACGGACCGCTTAACACGCGACTAGATGGTGACTTCTTTACAGCAAGGGTGGCACTACACAGTACAATGGCTACTCACCCTACAAGTTGGGATGAGGTCGGAATTAAGTTTGAGATAGGTTTCTCTTCTTCTCAGGCAGGTATTTGTAATGACGATGGTTATACAGGAACACCTGCTATAGACTACACACTAGATTTAAACAGTTTGAGTTACGACACTACTGCTTACTTAGGTGCTACTAACGACGACCAATGGTTAGATGTTGATTTTAGGTTTGACTACTCCGCTAATACTTTTAACGTATATGTAGATGGTACAGCAGTAGCAACAAATCAAACTATGTCCGGTGGCTCTGCTACCACAGCAGCAAATCTATACGGATATCAACTAACTGTTACTAATGAAAGTGGTAGTTCAGGCAACAACGGCTACGTCACGTATTTAATGATAGACAGAGTTGGTATGGTTAGATATCTTACCGATGACTTTACAAGAGTAGACCCTGCTAACATAAATCATCCAGTTATACACGTTCAAAACTTGGGTATAAGACAATCAACCAATGGTATATCTACTTGTAGAGTAAGTATAGCAGACGATGCTGGCTCCGCTGGCTCAGTAAGAGGCAATGATTCTGCGGACTACATATTAAACTTACGTAGTTTATTTGTGGCAACAGAACCTTTAGATTGGTCATTGTTAGTGTTTGCTAACCCTGACATTAGAATAGATAGACCTATATGGAGAGGTAAGGTATCTGATTTTGATATAAAGCAGGGTAATGATAGAAGTAGATTAATTACTTTTAACGCAAAAGATTCTATAGAAGAGTTAGCAAATCAAATACCGCTATGGGATATGGGACAGATAAACACACCTGAAAGCGGAACAGATGCTGACTATTGGACCTATGATGCAGAAGGTTACAGAGATGCAATGAATCTTGGTGCTGGTAAACTAAAAATGTTAGGAAAAGATATAGGCTTTGATACTGAGTCTTCTTACATAGCATCATCAACACAAAGAACTCAACTGGGTTCGGGTCATCCTATACAGATGTACAACAATGAAGATACCTTCGGACCAAACAATGCAGAAGATGACTACGAGGGATTTGGTATAAAGGGGTTCGTGCAACCGGCAGGTTCAGCAGCCAGTACTGTAGCGATTGTTTACAAGTCCGGTCACGGTCAAACAACATCTTCTACCTTTGATATTATAGATTCTACAAGTCACAATGCTACTTCTATAAGCCCCACAGCAGTAGATGGTACTACTGGCGACCTTACATTTTCATCAAGTGATTTGGCATATACTGCTCAATCATCAAAGATATTTTACATAGGGAAATATCCCGGCTTAGATTCAGCAAGAGCAAGTTACTGGGATAACTTAGGCTCTTTAGGCGCAATAGAGGAGC
>FUFK010064665.1_pt1 | contig 40248 bp, 44 predicted proteins | sample 1021851 | NCBI WGS metagenome assembly FUFK01 (sample SAMEA51879418, study PRJEB19060) | metagenome
GTCAAATGAATATTCATGGGCTAGGTCTCAAATTTCAATTGATGAATTTGGACCAAGGCCACAAGACTTTAAAGACATATTAAATTTTGGAGATATTGTATATCTTAAAAATAACATTGACTTTTACACATTGGAACAAATCCCTGAAGCGGAATCTTCTTTTATTTCTGTTAATCCTAATACTGGTGAGGTCGTTGCATATCATGGAGGTAAAAATTTTAATTCTAGTAATTTTGACAGGGTAAGACTTTCCTATCCACAATCTGGATCTAGTTTTAAGCCATTCATTTACGCNNCNGNTTTAGCTAATGGTTATAATTTGTCTACTCTAATTAATGACGCACCTATNTCATTTGAAGATGAAAACCTTGAAAGTATTTGGAGACCTCAAAATTATACAGGTAAATTCTATGGACCAATTTCATTAAGAGAAGCCCTGACGAAGTCTATAAACATTGTTTCTATTAAATTGCTTAGGGAACTTGGCATTGAAAAATCTAAAGATTATTTAGAAAATTTTGGATATACAAAATCAAGATTACCAAATGATTTATCTCTTGCCCTAGGTTCTGGAAATTTTTCTCCAGCAGAAATGGTTAGAGCATTTAGCGTTATTGCATCAAATGGTTTCATACCTGACATTCATTACATTGACAAAATAATAGATAGAGATGGAAATATTATNTTCTCTCATGATGATTATTTGGNAAAGNTAAANAANCAGAATATTAGTGCTTTTCCNTGGCTAGACACCCTTGAGATGAATGTTAAATATCCATACTACATTCTCGAACCATTNAATAAAAAGGAAAAAGTCATTGATCAAAGAATTTCATACTTAATAAAAGATACTTTAGAGGGATTTATGAGGAATGGTGTTGCAGGAAGAAAGTCTGCTTTTTTACAAAGAAATGATATAGGAGGAAAAACTGGCACAACAAATGATTCTGTNAGTACTTGGTTTTCTGGATTTCATGAAGATCTTGTAACAACTGTGTGGGTGGGAACTGATGATTTTACTTCACTAGGCAAGGATGAATATGGTTCTACAATTGCACTGCCTATTTGGCTTAATTATATGGAAAACGAACTGCCGTCACTGGATGTTAGCAAAAAAGTAATTCCCGAAGACATATCTTTTGCAAAAGTTAATAAAACAACAGGCAAAGTTGATACTGAAGATGATGATAATGTTTATTTTGAATTATTTTTAAACGAGAATATTAATTTTTAAAAATAGTTATAGCTAACAATTGCCAAATATTTTCAATGTATGAAGATGGAGCATCTTTAAATTTTGATCTTATGTATCTTGATACATTTCCTTCTAGCGCTGTAACAATTAACTGAGCTGAGACACCAGGTTGAGTTACTAAATTATCAGAATCTTCTTTTAAAACTTGTCTGAAAAATAGCTCAAGNCTTTCATAAAATTGATTGACGTTATCTGATACATTTTGCTCATCAGACGATAAAGCCTCACGAGATAAGAGCCTAGCAAAACCTTTATTCTTCTCAACAAAGATCATAAAAAATAGAAAAGAATTTTTAATTTTATCTTTTGAGGATAATTTTTCTTTTTTTAATTCATTACATTTTGAAAAGATTGCATTATCACAAAACGAAAACAATTCTGCATATATCGCTCGTTTGCTAGGAAAATGCCTGTAAAGTGCTGCTTCTGTGATTCCAGATTTCTCGGCTAGAAGAGCTGTAGTAACTTTTGACATGTTTCTTTCTTCAAGCATTGAAGCTAAAGATTCCAAAATTATATTTTTTCTATCTTTTTTCATCTTTAGGATAAATTTATATCAATATCGGGACAAATGCGAGTCAGTTCATTTAAAAAGTCATTTTGAATTCTATTCAGAATTTCCTCAGATCTACCTTCAAATCTCAATACAAGCTTTGGAGTAGTATTCGATGCCCTTATCAAACCCCATCCATCCTCAAAGTCTAATCGGAGCCCATCGATTGTATTTTTTTCACCTTCTAATTTGCAGTTATCAGCGAATTCTTTAATTATTTTGAATTTATTATCATCTGTAACATTTATGTTGAGTTCTGGGGTTGAGAAAAGCATGGGTAATTCATTGCAAATTTCTGCGATACTTTTTTCATTTTTTGAAAGCATTTCAATAATCCTAGCACCTGAGTAATGACCATCATCAAATCCATACCATTTATCATTAAAGAAAATATGTCCACTCATTTCTCCAGCTAACAAAGGATTATGTTTTTTAATACCATTTTTAATATGAAAGTGACCTGTAGGAGACATGATTGGAGAACCACCATTTTCTTTGATAATTTGACTAAGTGCATTTGAGCATTTCACATCAAATATAATTGATCCTTTTTGTGAATGGAGCACATCTTTGCTTANCATCATTAATATTTTGTCTGGAAAGACTATTTCACCATTGTTAGTAACCATGCCAACTCTGTCGCCATCTCCATCAAAGGCTAGTCCAAGATCTGCACCATGAGTCTTAACTGCTTGAATTAGATCTTTTAGATTTTCTACTTTTCCTGGATCTGGATGATGATTAGGAAAATTACCATCCACCTCAGAATATAGTTCTATTACTTCACAGCCTAAATTTTTATATAAATCTGGTGCAATAAATCCAGCAGCACCATTGCCGCAATCTATAACTATTTTTAATTTTTTATTAATTTTTAAGCTTTGAGAAACTTCTTCGATATAACTATCTTTTACATTTAGTGATTTTATTGAACCGACTGATTCCGAAAGCTTTTGATCTTTATTAAGTAAATCTAGAATTTCATTTCCTGAGACAGGTTTATCATCAATAACAAGCTTAATTCCATTATGATTTTTTGGATTATGACTTCCAGTAATCATAATTCCACTTTTATATTTATTTTTTTTTGCTGCATAGTAGAGAAGCGGTGATGTAGCTAAATCAATATTGATGACTTCAATACCACTTTCAGAAAGACCATCAACCATTGCCTCTAGCAGAGACTTACCAGAATTTCGGCCGTCTCTGCCGACGCAAATTTCTTTAATATTTAAATTAATACATTTCCCAGCAATTGCATTACCAATCCTTCTTACGACTTCTTCATTAATTTGATTGGGATATTCACCTCTTATGTCATATTCTCTAAATATTGATTTTGTAATTTCCATATTTTTCTTTTTTTATATGACTGATTTTGCAATACAATAATAATCAATCTAAATTATAACTTGAAAAGTGTTTATAAATACTGAAAACAAATTAATATGGAAAAATGGGTCATTTCAAAAATGGGATGATACCAACGTTCATATTTTGTCACACACTTTACACTATGGAACTGGAGTTTTTGAGGGTGTAAGAGCTTATGATACTCTGAATGGACCGGCTATTTTTAGGCTAAAAGAACATACTAATAGACTCTTTGATGCTGCAAAAAAAATAAATATAGAAATACCCTTTGAACTTGAAGAAATTATTCATGCTCAATGTGAAACTCTTAATAAAAATCAATTAAATGCTGGCTATATTAGACCAATTATTTATCTCGGGAACGAAGGTCTTGGCTTAAGAGCAAAAGAGCTAAGTGTAAATGTAGCAATAGCTGCATGGGAATGGCCATCATACATGGATCCTGAAGCAAAGAAGAAAGGTATTTCAATTGCAAAATCTTCTTATATTCAATATGAGAATCCATTACATTCAGGTAACAAAATTATTGGTACCTATTTTCAAAACACAATGGCTCTTCATGAAGCAATAGATAAGGGCGCTGACGAAGCATTGATGATGGATGCTAATGGATTTATCTCCGAAGGAAGTGGAGAAAATATTTTTATAGTAAAAGACTTTAAGCTAATGACTCCAACAAAAGATCATTGTCTTAATGGAATTACAAGACAGTCTGTAATTCAGATAGCAAAAGACCTGAATTATGATGTTATCGAGAAAAATTTAACTTTTGATGATTTAATTTCTGCCGATGAAGCTTTTTTTACTGGAACAGCTGTTGAAATTACACCAATTAGCAAAGTAGATGATATAAAAATTGGTCATGATGGAGCTGGTGAAATCACTAAAGTTCTTCAAAATAAATTTGACGAAGTTATTTCTGGTAAAGACTTAAATTATCAAAGCTGGCTTACATATACAAAATAATTACTTTTGCAAAAATTACGAATAGCAATACTAAGTTATAGGAGTGCCAAGTATGGAGGCGGCCAAGGAGTCTATGTAAGAGACATATCCTTTGCATTAAGTCTTTTAGGTCATGATGTGGATGTTATCTCTGGACCTCCATATCCTAATCTTCATGACAATGTAAAATTAATCAAACTTCCTGGACTAGATTTATTTGAATCCTTTGTTTTCAAAGATAGATTAAGAAAGTTTTTTAAAAAGAAGAACAAAAGTAAGGATGATTTTTATGAATTCTTTATTGCACTCATCGGAGGATTTCCGGAACCAAAAACATTTGGAAATAGGGTTGATAAATATCTCAGACATAATGTGGATTATGATGTCATTATAGACAATCAGTCTCTAAGTTATGGATTATTAAACATTCAAAAAAGATTTCCTCTTATAGAAATTATTCATCATCCAATAACATTTGATTATAAATTTGAATTAGCTGCCTCCAATAAAATTAGATACAAGATTTCGAGACATTTGTGGTATGGATTCCTTAAAATGCAAATAAAAGTAGCACCTAAATTAGAAACAATAATTACGGTCTCGAAAAGTTCAAAAAATGGAATCATAAAAGAATTTAAATGTAATAAAAATAAAATATCAGTCATAAATAATGGACTTGATACTAATGAATTTTCTCCGATACCAGTGTCAAAAAGAAACAAAAATAGATTGATTACTACAGCNAGTGCNGATGTNCCATTGAAAGGACTTGATTACTCTTTGAAGGCTATAAAGATATTAAAAGAAAAATATCCAGATATTCACTTAATTGTAATTGGTGATGTTAAAAAAGGTGGGCATTCTGAAAGATTGATTGAAGAATTAGGCATTAAAGAAAATATTTTCTTTAAAAAAAATATTTCAAAAGCAAAAATATGTGAATTATATTCATCTAGCTCAATCGCAATTGTCTCCTCTTTGTATGAGGGCTTTGGATATCCAGTAATTGAAGCGATGAGTTGTGAAGTTCCCCTAATAGCTACAGACGTATCATCTATACCTGAACTAGTTGGAAATTTTGCTAAGTTAATAAAACCTAAAGATTCAAAGCAAATTTCTGATGCTGTAATAGAGATACTATCAGATTATGAGAATTATAAAGTGATTGCTGAAAATGGAAGACAGCATATAATTGATAAGTTCAATTGGCCCAAAATCACAAGACAATATGAAGAGGTAATTCTTAGAACCATTCAAAATTATAAAAATGTTAACTTTTAACTTTACAAAATACGAAATCGCTAGCGAAGGTTTGATGCTAGATGTTGGTTGCGGAGAGGGCAGACATATATTTGGAGTAATGCAACACTATCCAAACATGAAATGTATAGGTATTGATCCTCATGATGATTCACTTAAAAAAGCTGAAGAAGGCTATGAGTATTTCCAGTCAATATCCAATGCTGGAGCTGAATTTATGGAAGCTTCAGCTTATTCACTTCCTTTTCCAGATGAAACTTTTGATTTAGTCGTATGCTCTGAGGTTCTTGAGCATCTCCACAGCTACATGGACGCAGTAGATGAAATTAAAAGAGTACTCAAAAAAGGCGGCAAATTTTATGCAAGCGTTCCTGCGTCTTGGCCAGAAAGAATTTGTTGGTCACTGTCTAAAGAATATCAAAATCAACCAGGTGGACATTTACGAATATTTAATCAAAACGATTTAGTTAATGAAATTAAAGAAAGAGGCTTTATATTTCTTTCGTCTGAGAAATTTCATTCAATTCATTCCCCATATTGGTGGCTCAGATGCTTTTTTTGGAATACTCAAGACAAAAACCTTTTAGTAAAAATCTATAAAAAAATTCTTGAAAGACATATTCTTAAAAAACCTTTTCTGCTTGATTGTATTGATAAGATATTGAATCCAATAATGGGAAAAAGTTTTTCAATGTATTTTGAAAAGTAGAATGCATTTACCTGCTCAAAAGTTTTCAAATGAAATTTCTATAGATAAAGATTTGTTTTTAGACATTGCAAATTTTATAAGACAAAATCAACTTGTATCTGGAGCAATACCATCTAATGAAGATTTAAGCCATGACCCATGGGATCATATTGAGTCAATCATGGGTTTAAATTTTTTAGAGGATAAAGATTCGTCAGAAAAAGCCTTTAATTGGCTCAAAGAAAATCAAAATGAAGATGGTAGCTGGTATGCTAAATATGATGATATTACACCAATTGAGTATCATAAACCTACTCACTTTGCTCCTTACATAACAGTAGCAGCACTTCACTACTATAAAATTTTTAAAGATAAAGAAAAGATAAAAGAGCTATGGCCAACAATTCAATCTTCTATTAATTTTTCTTTAAATCTACAAAATGCAAATGGAATAATTCCATGGTCTATAGATAAAAAAGGCAAGATAGAAAATGATTTCTTACTTACAGGCTCATCTTCAATTTTAAAGAGCATTGAGTGTGGAATTGCCCTATCAAAAATTTTAAATTTTGAAGTAAATAAAAATTGGTTAACGGCATATAACCGATTAAGTTCAGCCATAAGAAATCCAAAAGGATTATTTGACATTACTATTGATAGATCAAGATTCTCAATGGATTCTTATTATCCAATCTTGTCCGGATGCCTCACAGAACCTGAAAAAGAAGTTTATATAGAAAAGATTTTTAAAGAGTTCTATATAGAAGGATTAGGTGTAAAGTGCGTGAGAGAGGAACCTTGGGTAACTGTAGCTGAGACATGTGAATTTATTATTGCTTTAATAATGTCAGGCAATATTTCTAAAGCAAAAAAAATATTAATTGAAGTATTAAATATTTCAGACAAAAAGAATATACCATTCATGGGCTGGCAATTTGAAGAAAATTTTTTTTGGCCTAATGAGAAACCAACTTGGACATCAGCAGCTTTAATTATTGCTGCTGATAGCATTTATGATTTTTCAGATGGTTCAGATATTTTTACAAGGAATCAACTATGATTTCTTTAGGCAAATTATTGTATCCACTCTTTCAAAATCACTAAAGCCATTTTTAAGAGCATGCTGATAAACTATGAATGGAGCTTGTCCTCCATCTTCTGGCTTTTCAAAAATATCATGTATGACTAATGCTCCACCAGAAATAATTTTTTCGTTCCAAGAATTAAAGTCTTGCATAGCAGTTTCCAAAGCATGACCACCATCGATGAAAACCATTCCAAGATATGTATTCCAGGTCTTAGCAGCATCCACAGAGCTTCTAACTATCGGTACTACATTTGATGCTCTAAATCGGTTTATATTCTTAACAAAAAGTGGAAATGAATTTACTGAGTTTGTTTCAGTATCATATATTTCATTATCAAAATATTCTTCATCAATTTGATGCTCTTCAGACCCATTATGATGATCAACGGTAAAAACAAGTTGATTATTTTTATTAGCTCCATAAGAGAGAAAGAGTGAAGATTTACCACAATAAGTTCCGATCTCCATAATTGGACCTTTGTTTGAAAATTCCTCAGCCCACTTAGACAATGCTTCACCTTCGTGGAAGGGCATAAAACCTTTTACTTCTTCTAATGCTTCTAAATTCATTTATAAAGCTTGTCTTTTCCAAGAGTTGATTTAAATCTTCTATGTTGCCATAAATATTCNTGAGGATATTCTCTGATTTTTTTTTCAATGTAATTATTCATTTCCTGCAAAAAATCTTGTTCACTGTTCTTATTAAAGGATACTTTTTCAATAACAAGATTTAATTTGTTTTCAGTGAAATAACTATCGAGGAAGTACGTTTTACATCTGGTTGATTGAATCAATTTATATGGAGCGATGACAGTTGCAGCAGAATGACCAAAAAAATCAACCTCTTTAGATCTTTTACTTCCATAATCTTGGTCAGGCGCATATAAAACAGTTTTTCCAGTTTTTAACCATTTAATGAAAGTAAATGTATTGTTTCTATCCGTTAAACCTTTCATACTTTTTAATCTACCCTTCATTTGGACTTTATTAAAATCTTTTGAGTTATGTTCTCGTTCTATCCCATAAATGTCACAGTTCATACCAAGTATTCTTGCATCGAGCTCTAGATGAAGAGAATGCTTAAAAAATAAAAGAATGCTTTTATTATTTTTTTGATCTTCAATTATTTCTTTTAAACCACCAATCTCATATTCAATATTTTTATTGATTCTTTCATCGCTCCAAAACCANGAAATCCCTGTGTTAAATAATACACTGCCAGAAAAAATAATATTTCTTTTGAGAATTTGATTTTTTTTAGATTCACTTAGTTCAGGAAAACAAAGCTCAATATTTGCCTCACTAAATTTATTTCTCTTAAAGGGAATTATTAAAAGTATATTTCCAAGGAGCTTGCCAAATATTATTTGAATCCTCCAAGGAAATATTAATGTAGCCCTCCACAAATAAACTGAAATCTTGAGAATTAAATTATTCATTAAATATATAATTGTATTATTACATTTTTAGTTTAGATTATTAGCAATGAAATTTTTTTTATACAATTTTATTTTGATTTTACTTTTACCCTTAATAATTTCTAGGCTAATCATAAGAAGTCTGAAAGATAAGGATTANATAAAAAATATTTCAAATAGATTTGGTATATATGAAAATGAGACTGAATCTAATCCATTGTTTGGTTTCATGCNGTTAGTCTTGGAGAGGTTATAAGTTCAGAAGCTTTAATCAAGAAGATTCTTAGTGATAACAAGGTTGTACTGAGCGTCTCCACTCCGACAGGATATAGACAGGCTAAGAAAATATTCGGTAATAGCTTGCAGATAGTTTATGCTCCATGGGATATTTATTTTTTTGTTAATAATTTCTTAAAAAAGTTCAATCCTAAGGCAGTAATAATATTTGAAACTGAGATATGGCCATCAATGATTAAAGCATCTTCNGCAAAGAAAATTCCAATTTTTTTAACAAATGCNAGACTTTCTCAGGAATCAAATTCTAAATATTCCAATATAAAGTTCTTTGTNAAAGAAGTGGTCGAGTTATTCACATTAGTTCTTGCTCAAACTAATAAGCACTATGATAGATTTGTGAGTCTTGGAATTGATAAAGACAAAATTAAAATAGTAGGATCAGTTAAATTTGATAAAGATAACAAAATTGAAAAGAAAAAAAGTTCAGTCAGAGATCCTAATTTAATAATCGCTACGAGTACTCATTCTGGTGAAGAGGAAATAATTTCAAAGTTATTTAAAAAACTTGCATCTATTGATAATTCTCTAAAGTTTGTTCTAGTTCCCAGACATCCTGAACGTGCTGACTCAATAGGTACAATTTTTAAAAATGAAGGTTCAGATTGTGTGATTCTTGAAAATATTCCAAGTTCTTTTGATTCGAATAAAATCTTTATTCTTAAAGGCATAGGTTTTTTAGATACATTATATAAATCAGCATCGCTAGCATTTGTTGGCGGCAGTATGCTGAAGGATTATGGTGGGCATAATGTAATAGAAGCGTCTGCAAATGGATGTCCGTTTATTGTTGGCCCATATATGAAAAATTTTGAAGATGTTATTTCTTTATTTTTAGAAGAAGAGGCTTGTATACAGATTGAGAATTCTGACGAATTGTATGATTCATGTAAAAAACTTATCTTTGATGAAGAATTAAGACAAAATATGGTAGATAATGCCTATAAAGTCGTAGAAAATAATAGGGGATCTATGGAAAAACAATATAATTATTTAAAAGAATATTTAAATTAATATGAAGTTAATAACTGCAATAATAAAACCTTTCAAAGTTGANGAAGTTAGGNCATCACTTGATGAGATTGGTGTATCAGGAATGACAATGACTGAGGTAAAAGGTTTTGGGAGACAAAAGGGACACACCGAGCTCTATCGTGGTGCTGAATATACAATTGACTTTCTTCCAAAAATTAAAATTGAGATTGCTGTTACAGATGATCTTGTAGATCAAGTTAAGAATGCAATTATTAAATCTGCTGGTTCTGGCAAGATTGGAGACGGGAAAATATTTGTTTCGCCTATAGACGAAGTCGTTAGGATTAGGACTGGTGAAACAAATGAAGATGCCCTTTAATTCATATTAAAGAAAAAAAACCTATAATTTTTTTGTTTGGGCCTACTGCAGCGGGAAAAACAAATCTTGCTATAAAAACATACGACTATCTTCCAATTGAAATAATCAGCGTTGATTCTGTGATGGTTTATAAAAAATGTGATGTTGGTTCCGCAAAACCTTCAAAACAAATATTAAAACAATATCCTCACCATTTGGTTGATGTTGAAAGACTAAACAATATCTTTTCTGTCGCAGATTTTTTAAATCTTGCCAAAACATTGATTGAAGAGATTCATGACAAAAATAAAATACCTTTTTTTGTAGGTGGATCTATGATGTATTTTAGATCTTTATTTTATGGCATTCATGACTTGCCAGGGAGAGACCTAGAATATAGAAAAGAGCTTAATGAAATAAAACAAAATAATTCAAACTCTTATTTATACAAGATGCTTGAGGCAATTGATTCTAATTATGCTGCTGATATTGATCATAAAGATGAAATTAGAATAATTAGAGCTCTTGAGATATACAAAAACACAGGAAAAAAATTAAGTGAAATTTTTAGCAATAATCCAACTAATGGCATAAGAGAAAAATATGAAGTTATACAATTTGGTATTAAAACAGACAGAGATATATTACATGAGAGAATAAAAGCTAGGCTCTATGAAATGATTGATAATGGTTTAGTAGAAGAAACAGAAAATATTTTAAAAGATTTTAAGATTGCAGAGGATCATCCCATAAGAAAAGCTGTTAACTACAAACAATCTATTGAATATATAAACGGCAAATATCCTAAAGATATTTTCTTTGATAAAGCTCTATATGCGACAAGACAGCTTGCAAAAAGACAAGTTACTTGGATGAAAAGTTGGGACAACTACACAAATGTAGATATTGAAGATATTAAAACGATCACAAATAAGGTTAAAAATTCATTATCTTCACTTTAAATATAATAATAAGACCCAACATACGTTTATAATAGTCAAGATATACTGAGGTAATAAAGTGAATTGGGATAACAAAGAAAATGATCCGTGGGGCAATAAAAATGATGCTCCAGATTTTGATGAATTGATGAAAAAATTTTCATCTATTCTTGGTGGAAAAAAATCATCAACTAATGGCTCTGGTTCTGGAGATGGAGGAAGTGGTTTTAATTTCCCATCTTCAAGAATGTTAATGTACGCACTTTTTGCATTTTCGATTGTTTATGCATCACAGTGCATCTACCAGTTAGATGCCTCTGAAAGAGCAGTTATTTTAAGATTGGGTAAATTCTATGAAGAACAAGAGGAAGGTCTTAACTTTAGACTCGCCGGCATCGACGAGAGGTATATTGAAAATGTTTCTTTAACTAGAAGATACACTCAAACAAATAGTATGTTGACTAAAGATGAGAATATAGTTGACGTAACAGTTTCAGCTCAATACAGGATTGCTAACTTAAAAGATTTTGTTCTTAATGTTAAGGACCCAGAAGGAAGTCTTCGTAATGCAATTGAGAGTGCATTAAGACACGTAGTTGGTGATAATACCCTTGATCAAACTTTAACAGTTGGAAGAGAAAACATTGCACAGGAAGTGCAATCAAGACTTCAAGAATATTTGGATATTTATCAAACTGGGCTACTTGTCCAGCAGGTCAACATTGAAAAAACAGATCCACCAGCTGCAGTTAAAAATGCATTCGATGATGTTGTAGCTGCAAGAGAGGACAAAGAAAGATTACAAAATGAAGCGGAAAGATACGCACTATCAATTGTTCCTGAAGCTCGAGGACAAGCTCAGGCCAGAATAAAAGAAGCAGAAGCTTACAAAGAAGCTGTTGTTGCGGAGGCTCAGGGTGAAGTTGAAAGATTTAACCAACTTCTTGCTGAGTATCTCAAAGCACCAGATGTAACTAGAGACAGACTTTATCTTGATGCTCTTCAATCAGTATTGTCTAACTCTACAAAAGTTATGGTAGATGTCGAAGGTGGAAACAACCTGCTTTATTTGCCTTTAGATAAAATCATGGAAGAAAATAAAAAGAAAGGTGATGACGATGAATAAAAATACGTACTCAATTTTATTTGGTGCTTTATTATTTGGTTTACTCATTAATAGTATATTTATAGTAAATGAAAAAGAAAAAGCAATTGTATTTCAATTTGGTGAAGCGGTAAGACCTGATATACCAGTTGGTTTTCATTTTAAGCTTCCAATCATTCAAACAGTTAAAAAATATGATTCAAGGATCCAGACACTTGATGAGGAACCAGATAGAATCTTAACTGTCGAAAGTAAATACTTATTAGTTGACTCTTTTATCAAATATAGAATTNTTGACGTACTNACTTTTTATAAAGCNAATAACGGAAGTTTTAATAGTTTAAANAGTTTGCTTGGACAAAGATCTGAGTTNGTNCTTAAAAATAACTTTGGTAAAAGAACTGTTAAAGAAGTTGTTTCAGGCGAAAGAGATGAGTTAATGAGTATTATGCTTAGTTCACTTAATGATTCAGTTGTTGATTTAGGTGTCGAAATAATAGATTTCCGCGTAAAAAGAATTGATCTACCATCAAATCTAAGTAATTCAGTTTATGAAAGAATGAGAACTGAAAGACAACGTTTGGCTGAGGAATTAAGATCAGAAGGAAAAGAAATAGCCAGAGAAATAACTGCTGAAGCTGATAAGGAAAAAGTTGTTATTTTAGCCGAGGCTTATAAACTTGCAGAACAATTAAGAGGTCAAGGTGATGCAGAAGCTGCAGGAATATATGCACAATCGTTTTCACAAGATCCTGAGTTTTACGAATTTACTAGAAGCATGAAGGCTTATGTTGAAACATTTGAAAATAAGTCTGATGTAATGTTAATTGATTCAGATTCAGAATTTTTTAAATATCTTAACGATAAAAAAGACGAAAAATAGGTCACTTTGTGTCTAATAATACTCTCATCCTTGGTCTTCAATGGGGTGATGAGGGTAAAGGTAAAATTGTCGATAATCTCAGTGAATCTTTTGATGTAGTTTGTCGTTTCCAAGGTGGTCACAATGCAGGCCATACTATTAAAGTTGATGGTGAACAAACTGTTTTACATTTAATTCCATCAGGAATTCTTCATCATAATGCTAATTGTCTTATTGGTAATGGCGTCGTGCTGGCATTGGATGCACTTAATGNTGAAATTAATAAATTAAAAGACAAAGGCATTAGTTTTACTAAAAGGTTTTTCGTAAGCTCAGCTTGTTCATTAATATTACCGACTCATATCGCAATAGATAAAGTTAGGGACAAAAAGGAGTCTATTGGAACTACTGGCAGAGGTATTGGGCCTGCATATGAAGATAAAGTTGGTAGAAGAGCAATTAGATTTGGAGATTTAGGCGATGAAAAATTATTGAGGGATAAAATAGATTCTCTTGTAAATTTTCATAATAGATTATTAGTTGATCTCTATAAAACCGATCCATACAAACCTGATGATGTTTTTGAAGAGGTATATAAATTCAAAAGTCTTTATGAAGACTATTGTGTTGACTCTCAAAATCTTATGTATGAANTNATAAAAGAANAAAAATCTATTCTCTTTGAGGGCGCTCAGGGAACACTTCTTGATATTGATCATGGAACATATCCATATGTCACGTCTTCAAATACCACAGCTGGTGGCGTATCAACTGGCTTAGGTATTGGACCAAAGTTTATAGATAGAATAATAGGTATAACAAAAGCATATACAACAAGAGTTGGAGAGGGACCTTTTATAACAGAGCTTTTTGATGAAAATGGAACTCATCTTGCAAAAAAAGGAAATGAATTTGGTGCAACAACTGGAAGGGCTAGGCGATGTGGATGGCTAGATCTTGTTGCGCTTAAAAAAGCTGTATTCACAAATTCAGTTACTGATTTATGTATTACTAAACTTGATGTAATGGATGAATTAAAAGAGATAAATGTGTGTATCGACTACTCCGATAGTCAGCCAATATATAAAACATTTGATGGTTGGTTAAGTTCAACCGAGGGAATTACGAACTATGATGATTTGCCAAATGAGGCAAAGGAATATATTGAGTTCATTGAAAATTTCACAGAATGTAAAGCATCTATAATATCAACTGGTCCATCAAGAGATCAGACAATTAGTAGATAGATTAGATTATTGATTTTAGAAATTTATCTAAACTTACATTTATAAACTTATAAGAATCTGGACTTGAGAATTTTTTTGACAACCTTAGAGCCTCATCAATAACCACTGGTTTATCTAATTCACCAAAAAGCATTTCATTTATTGCGAAACATAAGATAGATTTATCAATTAATTCAATACTCGAGTCTGTTATATCTAATTTAGAAATAATAGATTCAATGTTTTTAATATTTTCCTCTATCGAAAGCAAAGAATTTGAAAAAAGTTCAAAATCAACTTTTTTTGATTTATGTTCCTCTTTGAATTGAACAATAATTTTGCTAGCAACTTGATTATCAAAAAGCATCTGAAAAATTGCTTGGATTAAATACTCTCGAGATCTTACAGCAGTTTTAAAATTAGCAAGATTTTTCATTGATTAAACTTATTAATGCATTAGTGTTGTTTCTTGTATTTTTTTCTAGTCTTTCTAATAGCTGAGTCGTATTTTCAACACATANGACATTATTTATTACTGCTATATCAAAAAAATTTTCAGATAAAGATCCTATGGATCTAAAAGTTTCATTTGTAACCAGATCGTAATGAGAGGTTTCACCTCTTATAACAATCCCATGACAGATAACTCCAACATAATTCTCCTTGTGCATNTTGCTTTTAGCCAATGCAGCAAGTTCAATAGCTCCAGGNGCCTTAGCTTTCACACATGTAAATTTTTGCTCTAGTATTTCAACAGAGATATCAATCATTTTTNTTATGTCTTCTTCATACCAGGAAGTATGAACAATTAANATTTTATTCATTTTTAAAACCNGTTATTTCTATATCGAAACCAGATACAGCATTATATTTTGTTGGTGTTCCTAAAACGGTNATNTTTTTTAAATTTAATGCTCTCAATATTTGTGACCCGACACCAATTACTCTCCTATTACTTTTTGGCTCTATTTGTTTCTCTTCTAATTTATTTAGCCAATAACTTTTTGCATCTCTGTGGTTAATTAATACAAAAAGACCAGTACCCTCCTCAGATATTTTTTTTAAAGAATTTCTTATTGACCAATTTTTACCTAATTCGTCAATGCCTAACAAGTCTTGCAGAATGCTTTGTGTTTGAACTCTTACAAGTGGAGATTCAACTTCACTAATATTGCCCATTGAAAGAGAGAAGTGATACTCATCATATATTTTATCTCTCCAAACATTTAATTTAAATTTTCCAAATTCATTTTCAATGTCTTTATCTAGAACAGACTCAATTGTTGCATCCATTGATAACCTATAATCGATAAGATCAGCAATTGTTCCGACTTTAATACTATTTTCATTACCAAATTTTAATAAGTCGTCTCTTCTTGCCATTGTTCCATCATCATTCATGATTTCACATATNACTCCTGCTGATTGAAATCCTGCTAATTTTGCGAGATCACACGCTGCTTCAGTATGACCAGCTCTGCTCAATACTCCNCCTTTCATTGCTTTCAATGGGAAAATATGACCAGGTTGAACAATATCAGATGCCTTTGAATCTTTTCTAACTGCAGTTTTGATTGTGTGTGCTCTGTCAGCTGCTGAAATACCTGTTGTGATACCTTCTGCTGCTTCTATAGATACTGTAAAAGCTGTCTTATTAGCAGCTCTATTTTTGTTTGTCATCATTTGAAGGTCGAATTTATCGCAAAGTCTTTTACTCATTGGTAAACAAATTAGTCCTTTACCTTTTGATGCCATAAAATTGATTATCTCAGGTGTCACTGCTTCAGCAGCACATACGAGATCTCCTTCATTCTCTCTAGACTCATCATCAAGAATGATAACCATTTTGCCATCTCTGATATCATCAATAATTTCTGTAATACTACTTTTTTTCATTTTTTATAAATGTTTCTTTTACATCGTCGCCAATTTTATAGGAGGATTCTAATTTAAATCCATAATTTTCAATAGCATTTTTTTCTTTAAACCAGTCAACTCCTTCATCTCCTAGTATTTTGTTAGATGTATAAATCACAATTTCATCAACTTTACCTGTTTTTAAAAAAGCATTTACTAAATCTGGTCCTGCCTCAATCAGAATAGANCATAAATCTGAATTTTTATAAAATTNTATCACTTCATCTAAACTTAGATTTGAGTGGATGTTCGCACTATTATTTTTAAAAAACTTATACTCATCTTCATTGATATCTTGATTTGATAACAAGATTTTTTGAGGTTGATTAGTATCGAAATTAACTCTGGCATTCATTTGTGGATTATCATTTCGAAGAGTATTTCCACCTGTAAGAATACCATCATGCTCTGCTCTTAAAATTTGAACATCATTTCTCGATGCATCTGAAGTGATATATGTTCTTTCGCTATCTTTGTAATGAGATTTTCCATCAGACGATGAAGCAATTTTCACAGTTAAATAGGGTCTGTTGAAAGTTTGTTTAAAGAAAAAATACTTATTTTGTTTTCTTACTAATTCAGCACAAAGATTTTTTTCAACTTTAATTCCTCCATCTTCGAGTATCTTAACTCCCTTGCCTGAGACTAGGGGATTGGGATCTATCGAACCAATAATAACTTTTCTTATACCTGAATTAACTATTGCATGAGCACATGAGCCTGTTTTTCCAATATGGCTGCAAGGCTCGAGTGTACAAATTAAAACAAGCTCTGAAAAATCATTAAAATTTTTATTTATTTTTTTCTTTGCTAAATTAATCGCATTTATCTCAGCATGATTTTGGCCAAATTTTTCGTGATAACCTTCTGATATGATCTCTTCACCTTTGACTAAGATTGCTCCAACGACTGGATTAGGTTTTGCAGTAAATTTATAAAAATTAGCATTCGATATAGCTCGAAGCATTAATTTCTCATAATTCATTTCTTAGATTTTTTGTTAGAAGGTTTTTCTTTATTAAGGGAGTTTATTTCCTCTGAAAAATCTGCAATATCTTGAAAATCTCTATAAACAGATGCAAATCTCACATATGCCACAGTATCAACTTCTTTTAAGGCATTCATCATAATTTTGCCTATTTCAATTGATTTAATCTCTCGAACACCTTTTGTTCTAATTTCTTTTAGTATTTTTCCAAAAATAGTATCTATTTCTTCCGTCGAGAGTGGTCTTTTTTCAAGCGCTCTTAGCATTCCAGCTTTTAGTTTAGATCCATTGAAGGGCTGTCTTTCACCATTGCTCTTTATAACTCTAGGAAGAGCTAAATCAATAGTTTCAAATGTTGTAAATCTAGAGTGACATACTTCACACTCTCTTCTTCTTCTTATTTGAGAACCATCTGCAACCAATCTTGAGTCAATGACTTTTGTATCTTCAGCTTGGCAGAAAGGGCAATACATTTATAACCTGTATACTGGGTATTCTGACGTTAAAGAACTTACCTCATTTTTAACTTTCTCGTGAACTAACTCATCATCGATATTTTCAATGATGTCTGCAATCCAATTTGCTACTTGAACAACTTCCTTTTTACCAAACCCTCTTGTTGTTATTGCTGGTGTTCCAATTCTTATTCCTGAAGTGACAAAAGGAGAAGCAGTATCATTTGGAACTGAATTTTTATTAACAGTGATGTTTACAGATCCAAGAACCTTTTCAAGATCTTTTCCAGTGATGTTTTTACTCCTTAAATCTACAAGAACAATATGATTTTCTGTTCCATTGGAAACAACATTAATATCTCTAGACATAATTGTTGTTGCCATTAATTTTGCGTTATCCATGACGTCTTGAATATAATTTTTAAAATCTGGTTCCAAAGCTTCTTTAAAACAAAGGGCCTTTGCTGCTATTACATGCATCAATGGACCTCCTTGAGAACCAGGAAAGACTGCTGAATTAAGTTTTTTTTCGATTTCTTCATTCTCTTTTGCAAGAATTATTCCAGATCTTGGTCCTCTAAGAGTTTTATGAGTGGTTGATGTTACAACGTCTGCATATGGAACTGGTGATGGATAAAGTTTTGCTGCAACCAAACCAGATACATGAGCCATATCTACAAGAAAATATGCACCAACTTCATCAGCTATCTCCCTAAATTTTTTCCAATCTACGATGCCTGAAAATGCTGAAAAACCAGCGATAATAAGTTTCGGTTTATGCTCTTTTGCCAAAGAAAGAACTTCATCATAATTTATNTCATTAGTTTCAGGATGCAGGCCGTACTGAATGCTTTTGTAATTTCGTCCAGAAAAATTCACTTTAGAACCATGTGTAAGATGACCTCCGTGGTCGAGACTCATGCCCAAGATAGTGTCATTTGGTTCTAAAAGAGCTAAAAATGCAGCTGCATTTGCAGAAGATCCAGAATGTGGTTGAACATTTGCATAATCTGCATCAAATAGTTGTTTAGCTCTCTCTATTGCAAGATTTTCTGCAACATCAACAAATTCACATCCTCCATAATATCTTTTTGAAGGGTAGCCTTCAGCATACTTATTTGTTAATAATGAACCCTGAGCCTCAAGTATTCTTTTTGAAGCGTAATTTTCTGATGCAATTAACTCAATATGATCTTCTTGTCTTTGTGCCTCATTTTCAAAAGATGTCCACAAATCTCTATCGTATTCTTTGATAGATGAAATATTAGAAAATATATTATCGCTTTTAGATGATTTCATAAATTTAAGTTTTATTGGATTGTAATTTTATCCTAACTAAGGTTTTTTGTGGATAAAAGGTTTAACTCTATTAGGATAACATGTTTTACATATATCGCATTCCTTTCCATAACACTCTCTTGCCTGACAGTATTCTCTACCCCAAAAAATTATTTGAAGATGTAACTTATTCCAAGAAGATTTTGGAAATATCTTTTTTAAATCTTCTTCAGTTTTTTTTACACTTTTTCCATTGGTAAGNCCCCATCTTTGTGCCAATCTATGAATATGTGTATCAACTGCAAATGCAGGTACGCCAAATCCTTGGCTCATTACAACTGAAGCTGTTTTGTGACCAACTCCGGGGAGTTTTTCCAAATCATTAAAATTATTCGGTATTTGTCCATCGTGCTTATCGATAATAATCTTAGATAATTCTTTTATAGCTTTAGACTTTTTTGGTCCTAAACCACATGGTTTTATTATGTTATATATTTGTTTTTCAGTGAGCTTAGACATTTCAAACGGAGTCGAGGCTTTTGAAAAAAGAATTGGAGTGATTTGATTTACTCTTTCATCTGTACACTGAGCTGATAAAAGAACTGCAATCAACAATGAGTAATTATCAAAATGATCAAGTGGAATTGGTGTTTTTGGATATTTTTTATCAAGTATCCTTTTTATAATAAATGCTCTTTCAGATTTCTTCATTTTAATAAATGTAGCATAATATTTTGCAATTAATGAATACAGANAAAATTCAAAAATATTTACTTAAACTAAAAGATTCTTTTCTTGATGAAACTGAAGAAAATAGGAGAATGCTTGATATTTACGTTAATTATATTGANGGAAAAGCTAGTAANAAAGATATTGAGGAAGCTAATTATCAATTAAAACAAGTCTTAAGAAGTTTAGGGCTTGGTATTTTAGTGGTATTACCATTCAGCCCTATATCGATTCCTTATATTTTAAAGAAAGCAAAAGAATTTGATATTGAATTGATTCCTGATTGGTATAAAGCTTTAAGTAAAGATAAAGATGAACTAGAATAGTTATGACTTTTTTGGAGAACTTATGAGAAACGTAGTAATAGTTGATAGTGTCAGAACAGGCTTAGCAAAATCTCACAGAGGTGGATTTAACATGACCAGACCTGACGAGATGTTAGCACACATAATTGATGCAATGTTAGATAGAAANCCTGATATGCCTCCNGAGGCAGTTGAGGATATTATCATGGGTTGCGGTAATCCTGAGGGAGCTCAGGGCCATAATATTGGAAGAAATGCAGCTGTATTATCCAAACTTCCTATGACAACTGGTGGTACAACTGTAAATAGATATTGCTCATCTGGAATGCAGTCTATTTCGATGGCGGCAAGTCAAATTATGGCTGGATGCTACGATACCGTAATCGCAGGAGGTGCAGAAACCATCTCGATGATGAATATGAATATGGATAATTTTGTTAANGAAAGATTAGCAGAAGAGGTTCCNGGAATATANTTTCCAATGGGTATGACTGCCGAAGTTGTTGCTAAAAGATATGATGTTTCAAGAGAAGCTCAAGATGAGTATGCATTTGAAAGTCAAATGAGAACTGCTGCTGCTCAACAGTCTGGTGCTTATGATGATGAAATTATTCCAATGGAAACTAAAATGTTACTTACAAACAAAGAGACTGGAGATTCAAAGGAAGTTGAATATACAGTTGATAAAGATGAATGCAATAGGCCTGAGACAACTCTTGAGGGATTAGCTTCATTAAAACCTGTCTTTGATCCTGAAAACGGTTCGGTTACTGCTGGAAATTCATCACAACTTTCTGATGGTGCTTCTGTAACTTTAGTTATGTCTGAGGATAAAGCAAAGGAATTAGGATTAAAGCCATTAGCTTATTTCCGTGGATTTACAACTATGGGATGTGAACCAGATGAAATGGGAATAGGTCCTGTCTATTCAGTTCCAAAACTTTTAAAGAATTATAATATGTCTGTTGAGGACATAGATATTTGGGAGCTTAACGAAGCATTTGCTGTCCAAGTGGTTTATTGCAGAGATAAACTTGGGATACCAATGGATAAATTAAATCTTGATGGTGGTTCAATATCAATCGGACATCCTTTCGGTATGACCGGTTCTCGTCAAGTTGGCCATATAGCTCGACAACTAAACAACATGGATAAACAATTTGGTGTTGTTACAATGTGTGTTGGCGGAGGCATGGGAGCAAGTGGCTTATTTGAAAGATATCCTTCTTGATATCTGAAACAGATATACTTAAGACATTTCAGCATCTGGTTAAGAGATCAGATGCTGACGAATCAATAATTATTGGATCTGGTGATGACGCTGCAGTCATCAATACAAAAGATAAATGTCTTGTTCACTCAGTTGATATTTCAAAGATTAATTCACATTTCCCAAGAAATTTCTTACCAAATGATATTGCATATCGTTCAATTGCAATTGCATTGAGTGACCTTGCCGCAATGGGAGCATATCCATCCTTCNTCACNATTGGCCTTACTTGTGATGAAAAAAAAATTGAATGGTATGACAGATTNTCAAANGGAGTTGAAGAATCGATNAATGAATTTAATTTTTCACTTGTTGGGGGAGATATAACATATGGGGAGCTTAGTGTTTGCGTGAATGTATTTGGTTATTTATTTGATAAACCTTTACTCAGATCAGGTGCAAAACCAGGTGACAAAATTTATATAACAGGTCAACTAGGACATGGTCAAAAAGGATTGGAAGATTTCAAAAGAAAAAATGATTCTATTTCACTTGAAAAGTTTAAAAAACCAACTCCTCAATTCAAGAAAAGTAAACATATCTCCTCTTTTGCATCATCTTGTGTCGATATTTCTGATGGGCTAATTAAAGATTTGACTAGTATTTGTCGTATGTCTCAAGTTGGAGCAAAAATAATATATGAAGATATACCAAAATTGCGAGGTATCGATGATTTGTCATATGGAGACGATTTTGAGTTGTGTTTCACGACTTCGGATAAAAACATAAAACAACTTAATAAAGATGATTATTTTTGTATTGGAGAAATAACTTCAGATAAAGAAATTATTTTATTAAATGCAAATAATGAAGTGAAGCTTGAAAAAGATGGCTGGGATTCTTTCAAATAAAAAAGTTGGAATAATTGGTGGTGGTATAACAGGGGTTGTTACTGCAATCTTTTTGGCGAGAGCTGGAAATAAAGTAACAATATTTGATAAAAATAAGTTATTAAGTGAAACAAGTTCAAGTACAACAAAACTTCTCCATGGAGGCATAAGGTACTTAGAAAATCTTCAAATAAAAGAGGTTAGAAATGGACTTAATGATAGACATTGGTGGCTTAAAAATTTTCCAAATAACACATCTGCAATTGAAATATTTATACCTTTTAAAAATATTTTTAGCATCAAATTTATAAAATATTTTATTGGTATAAAACTTTATGAATTTTTATCTTTTAAAAAAAAATTGGGCTCTGGAAAAATTATTTTTGGAAGCAGGAATGTTTTGAAAAACCAAGAAATGAATTTTTTAAACTTCTTGTCATTCATAGATGGATATATGGATGATGAACTATTGTCAGAAAAATTGAGAGATGAATTACNTCAGTTAGACGTTGAAATTTATGAAAATTACGAAGTGAATGATTTTAATTTATCTGGCGCAGTAAATAATTTTAATTTTGATAACGTCATTTTGGCATCAGGACCATGGAACAAGATTCTATTGGATAAAAATAATTTAAAAACTGATAAAGACATTGATCTTATTAAAGGAAGTCATTTGGTCATAGATAGAAAAATTAATAGAGCATACATGTTTGAGGCAATATGCAAGAAGAGATATATTTTTGCACTTCCTTATAAAAATAATACCCTTTTAGGGACCACAGAAAAAAGAACGGATAGTCCTGATACCCCAATCATTGATGAAGATGAAAAAGACTACTTAATACAAAGTTATAATTCTTTTTTCTCAGAACAAATCTCTTCGGAAAATATTTTATATNACTACTCTGGAGTAAGACCTTTAATTAAATCAAATAAAAAAAATTTTCATAATTCATCAAGAGATTTTTATATAGATCAAAATGAAAAATTAATATGTGTTTTTGGAGGAAAATGGACAACAGCACCTTCTATTGCAAAGAAAATTGTTACAATTATAAATAATGGATGACTTTCCAAATCTAAAAAATCCTTTCCACTTTTTGGCAACACTTGGCGGAATTGGAAATATTCCATTAGCACCTGGGACTTTTGGCAGTATTTTTTCATGGCTAATATTTATATTCCTATCCCATTTTGTAAACATGTTTTATTTAACGTTTATAGGTATTTTTCTATCTATTTGGATATGCGAAATGGCTTCTAAAAACTTAATTCATAAAGATCATAGATCAATTGTGATAGATGAATTGATTGGAATATGGATTGCCTTGTTGCCAGTTCTCTTTCTAGCTGAAACTCAAAAAGAAAGAATTATTTATGCTATAGCTGCTTTATTATTTTTCAGACTATTTGACATATTCAAACCATTTCCAGTTTCATACTTTGATGAAAATTTCAAAAATGGTACAGGCATAGTGATAGATGATCTAATTGCAGGTGTAATGGCTATTATACCTTCTTATATTATATTAACTCTTCTAGCCTAGAGCATATTTTATCTACAGATAATCCAGCATCATTGAGCATTTCTTCTCTTGATGCATGTTCAATAAATTCGTCAGGTATACCAAAAAGCTCAGACTTGATATTGATGTTATTTTTTGAACAGAATTCTTGAACAGCGCTGCCAGCGCCACCCATAATTGATCCGTCTTCTATAGATATAAATAGATCAGCTTTTTTAAGATATTGATTCAGAATTTTTTCGTCTAGCGGCTTCACAAATCTCATATCAATAAGAGTAAATTTAAATTTTTCTGATATTTCTCTTGCTATATGCAGCAGAGATCCAAAGTTAAGAATGACTTTATCTTTTCCTGCTTCATTAATAACTCTAGCTTTACCAATTTCGACTGTATCTAGTTTCTCATCTACTTTAACGTTAGGACCAACTCCTCTAGGATATCTAATTGAAGCAGGTCCTTTATAGTTAAATCCTGTTGAAAGCATCAACCTTGTTTCATTTTCATCTGCTGGAGTACAGATAATCATATTTGGAATACATCTTAAATATGCAATATCATAATTTCCTGAGTGAGTAGGTCCATCTTCTCCAACCAGCCCAGATCTATCGAGAGCAAAAGTAACATTTAAATTTTGAACAGCTACGTCATGAATAAGCTGATCATAAGCTCTTTGAAGAAATGTTGAGTAGATAGCAACTACTGGTTTTTTTCCACCAATAGCTAGACCTGCGCCGAATGTAACTGCATGTTGTTCAGCAATTGCCACATCATAATATCTATCAGGATAATTTTTACTAAAAGTNACTAACCCAGATCCTTCTCTCATAGCAGGCGTTATTGCAATAAGATCTTCATCTTTAGCTGCCATATCATTAATCCAATCACTAAAAATATCTTGATATTTTTTTGCTTTCGAAGACTTTTGTTTAATTGAATTGATTTTACCAATGGCGTGAAAACCTATCCTATCTGCTTCAGCAGGATCAAGTCCAGCACCTTTTTTTGTAATGACATGAAGAAACTGAGGACCATCAAATTCCATAAGATTGGAAATAACATCGTGAAGTTCTTTTACATTATGCCCATCAATTGGCCCAATATAATTGAGACCTAATTCTTCAAAAATTGTTCCAGGGGCAACCATAGCTTTCATTTGTGTTTCAACTTTTCTTGCAAGATGATACGCCTGTGGTAATGGCTTTAGAAAACTCGCTCCACTTTTTTTTATTCCTTTGTAAGTTTTAGATGCCCAGATTCTTGAGAAATAATTAGACAATCCTCCAACATTCTCAGATATAGACATATCATTGTCATTTAGAATTATCAAAACATTTGGCTTAATATGTCCTGTATGACTTAATGCTTCAAATGCCATTCCAGCTGTCATTGCTCCATCACCAATAACTGCAACATTTTTTTTCTCAGATTCTCCCTGAGAAGCTACTGCCATGCCAAGAAGTGCACTAATAGATGTGCTTGAGTGTCCAACCCCAAATGAATCATATTTACTCTCTGAAATTGAAGGAAAGGGCGCAAGTCCAGCTTTTTTTCGGATTGTATGAATTTGATTTTTTCTACCTGTAAGAATTTTATGAGGATATGCCTGGTGTCCAACATCCCATACTAAATTATCGAATGGCGTATTTAAAAGATAATGAAGTACAACTGTAAGTTCAACCACACCTAGACCACCACCTAAATGTCCTCCACTTTGTCCTACTGAATAAAGCAAATATTCCCTCAGCTCATCTGATAAAATTCGAAGTTCATTAATTGAAAAGGATCTTATGTCTGATGGATCATTAACTTTATCCAGTAATGGTGTTTTTGGTTTTTGAGAAGGGATCTCTTTGAAAATTTTCAACTTATTTTTCTCTTTTTGTAATATAACGCGCTAATTCTATCAGCATTTCTGAATTAGAAATTTTTTCATNGTTTATTTCATCGATGGCTGATTTTGCTAATTNTTCTGATCTCTCTAATGATTTATCAATACCAACAATATTAATGTAAGTAGATTTTTTATTCTTTTCATCAGAATTGATATCTTTTCCTAATTTTTTGCTACTAGAAGTNGCTTCTAGGTAGTCATCTATTATCTGAAAAGCAAGCCCAATATTTCTTCCAAATGATTTAAATATTTTTTCATTTGATGATATGTTTTCTAGCTGACCAAGCATCACAGCACATTCTATCAATTTACCAGTTTTTAAAGAATGTATATGTTCAATTTCCATTTGTGAAATATCTTTTGACTCACTTTTTATATCTAGATGTTGTCCAAGGACCATACCATTTTTACCACATGCATTAGATAGCAATTTAATGGCCCTAATTTTTGACTCATCACTTAAATNATTATCGTCTGCAATAATTTCATATGCGAGTGCCTGCAGTGCATCACCTGCAAGAATTGCATCAGCTTCACCAAAAACAATATGATTTGATTTTTTGCCTCTTCTAAAATCATCATTATCCATTGCAGGAAGATCGTCATGAATGAGTGAGTATGTATGAATTAATTCAACAGAGGTCGCTAGAGTAACTATACTTTCATTTTTCAAAAAATTGTGTGTATCTGCAGATGCAAAAATTAGAGCAGCTCTGATCATTTTACTCTCGCTCAAGGCTGAGTAATTCATTGCTTTCTCGATATGGTTTGAATTACCAATTACAAATTCAATATTTTTAGAGACTCGGTCTCTAACTTGAGACAAAAAATGATTGAGCATGATCCGTTTCAGTTATTAACTTCGGTTGAAGAACCGTCATCTATTAACTTTTTAATCTTTAATTCAGCTTTTTGTAATTGTTTTTGACATTCCTTAACAAGATTAACACCTTCTTCAAAGGACTTCACAGAATCTTCAAGACTAATATTCTCATCTTCTAATTTTGTAACTATAGACTCAAGCTCCTTTAAAGATGCTTCAAAATCTACTTTTTTATCTGAATTTGCCATAATTTATTGTAAGTCATTAGCTTCAATTTTGAAGAACTTTTTATACTCATTTCTTAAAGCATATGGAAGTGAGAGGACTGCAGGAGTTAATATTAAAGTCATAAATGTACTAAAACCAAGACCCCATACTATTGATACAGCCAAGTTTGACCACCAGTCAACAACTCTACTTCCAATGACAATATCTCTGGATATAATGTCCAAACTAACTCCCATAGCAAGAGGAAGTAAGCCAAAAATAGTTGTAAGTGATGTCAATATAATTGGCCGAAGCCTTTGCTTGCAAGCATTAATAATATGCACAGCTTGTTCAACTTGAGGTGCTTCTTCTCTGAGTTTATTAAATGTATCAATCAAAACTATGTTGTTATTAACTACAATTCCTGCAAGAGTAACAATAGATATTCCAGTCATAGTAGTACTAAATGATTTACCCGTAATAAGTAATCCAAGTAACACACCAACAAAGGAAATTGTGACAGCCGACAATATAATAAAAGATTGATAAAAACTATTGAATTGAGTAATTAACATTAAAAGCATCATAAATATAGCTGTTATGCCTGCAATAACTATAAACCTATTAACGTCCTCAGTTTCTTCAGCCATCCCACTAAACTTATAACTAATTCCAGGACCAAGATCTATTGACTCTAACCAAAAACTTAGCTCATTAATTTTTTCTGAAACTTTTGATTCATCTTCGGTACCAGCTCCTATTTCTTGAAAGTACTTACCATTTTTACGATTAACAGTTTGACGATTTTCTTTTGGAACGACCTGAACAAACGAACTTACTGGAACCGTTCCTTGTCTTGTTACAACATTTAAATCTCTTATACCAGTTATTGTTCTGTCAGAATCAGGAAATCTTGCCCTAATCTCTACCTCGTCTTTTGCGTCATCAGGCCTATATTCACCAACTTTGAATCCTGAAGTTAACATCTGAACCAAGGCACCTACATCACTGACACTGACACCTAACTGTGCAGCTTTTTGTTTGTCTACTTCTACACTCCACTCAACTGAAGGATATGCTTTTGAGGAAAATATGTTATTTAAGCCACTCATATTATTACGCATATGATTTTCGATTTTTGTNACAGCTTCATTTACTTGTTCTTCAGTATCTCCAAATATATCTATTTCAATAGGCGAATCAAAAGATGGACCTCCTTCATCTGCTTCAATCTCAACTGTAATACCTGGCAGATCGTTAGTAGATTCTTTTAAGAGATCCATAATTTCAAAACCAGAGATTTTCGTTTGAGAGGGTTCTAGGGTTTCGATAAATCCACCCCCAACTCTATCCGATCCTGATTCCCACCAATTTGAACCAGATCTTAAATAAACATTTTTTATACCTTCAACCTTTAAAAATCTTTCTTCTACTTGNTCAATAATTTCTTTTGTTTCAAGCGCAGAGAAGTTACCCCTAGCTTTAATAGTGACATTGGCTTGAATAGGATCGACAATTGCAAAGTAAATCGTTCCCATGCCAGAAATTGAATAACTTAAAATTATAACAAGTAACAAAGATATTACTGCTGTTACGGTTTCGATGGGATTTCTTACAAATCGTTTTATGTATTTTCCATACCATTCAGTGAGGCGAACAAATAGTGATGTATTGCCTTCATCACTATTCAAAGCAGATTCTTTTTGTCCAAAATACGCACCAAGAACTGGAATCACTATTAATGAATAGAATAAGGAAGCTGATAAAACAAAGAAAATAGTTATGGGAAGATACTTCATAAATTGACCAGTAAAACCAGGCCAGAACATCATCGGAATGAAGGCTGCAAGTGTCGTTCCTGTCGATGCGATTATCGGGTAGAACATTCTTTTAGAAGCTAGGGTGTATCCTTCAACTCGTGAAAGACCTTCTGCTATTTTTTTATCAGCATACTCAGTTATTACAATTGAACCATCGATAAGCATACCCATTCCAAGTAATAGCCCCATCATTACTAGGAAATTAACTTCCATATCAAGGGTATATAAAATTAAATATGTCATCAAAAAACAAAACGGAATAGAAAGACCAACAAGCATAGAAACTCTTGTTCCCATACTTGCTATCACAAGAACCATTATCAGAACTACTGCAGCGATNATATTGCCATTGAGTTCTTTAACCATTAAATTCGCATATATGGTATCGTCATTAGAGACAACAATATTTAAATTGCTCGGAAGAGTTTTTTCAAAATCATATAGTATGTCTCTGATAGCATTTGAAGCATCAATAGCATTTGCACTTTCTCTTAGAGAAATTTCTAACGTCACGGCATCTTCACCGTTAACTCTTGCATAGGACGTGAAATCTTTAAATGTTCTCTTTATAGTCGCAATATCTCCAAGAGTTACTATTGCGTCTTTCGTTACCTTTACTGGAATCGCATAAACATCTTTAGCAGACTCAATAATACTTGGAACCTCAATATTAAAACTTCCTCTTCCTGTGTCCTGTTTACCACCTGGTATTATCAAATTATTATTTGAAACTGAGTAATAAATGTCTGATAAGGTAACTCCGTAAGATTCCATTTTTGCTTTGTCAATGACTCCCTCAAGAACTTCTTCAGGAGCTCCAGTCATTCTTACTTCAAGGATCTGCTCAATGGGCTCAATCATATCTTTGAGTTCTCTAGCATAAAAAACTTTTTGTCTAACAGAACTTCCTCCAACGATACTTATATTCATTACAGGAAAGCTAGCTTCGCTATACTCTTGAATTTGAGGATCTTCTGCCTCAAGTGGAAGTTGATATTTTATTTCTTCAACCCCCTGTTTTACATCAACTAAAGCTTTATCAATATCAAAGCCAACTTCAAATTCAAGGAATACTCTTGCATAACTTAAATAGCTGGTGGACCTTATGCTTTCAACACCTGTGATTGTTTTTAATCTATTCTCAAGAGGTCTTGCAATTAACCTTGATGTATCACTGGGAGAAGCTCCATCAAGAAAAACAGATACTGTAATAAAAGGTAGCTGAACATTTGGTGATGCTGCTATTGGTATTTCCTGCCTTGAATAGGTTCCCGCAATAATTACCATGAAAGCAATTAAAAGAGTTGTTTTTGCTTTTTTTATTGCAAAGTCAATTATCTTTGTCATATACGGTTGGTAATGACTTCTTGACCATCTTCGACAAAACCTTGTCCTTGAATTATTATTTCAACCTCGTCGGGAATACCAGTCACCCATAAACCTTCTTCTGAATCCTCAAGGATTTCAATTTCAACAAATAGTGCAATATTTTTATTATTAACGATTCTTATGCCTAGTTTTCCTTCGTCATTTAAAAGAAGAATGGAAGGAGAGATTTTATGAGCTTTAACCTTGTCTATTTCAATACTAATTTCAGCCGTTAGACCATCTTTAATTATTCCATNAGGATTTTTAATTTGTGACTCTACANTAAATGTTCTNGTATCTGGTGAGGCACTTTTNGAAACGAATGTTAGTTTTCCCTCAATATTTTGACCAGTAACTAATTCAACAAATACACTTTGATTAATTCTAACTTTATTAATGTCATATTCTGGCACTCCGGCAACTACAGATATTGGATCCAGTTGTATTATGGTTGAACACACCTGACCTCTTTCCAAAAAATTACCAGGCTTCACTATTTCTTCTATAAANCCAGANAATGGAGCCTTTACCTCTGTTCTATTTAACTCAACAACNCCTAAGCTNCACAAAACAGTATCCTTTTCAANAAATTCACCCTGNACAGCNCCAATCATTACAACTTCGCCAGATGTTTTTGCTTTAACATTGATTCTTTTCTCAGATTTTGTTGAAGCTTTTAGTTTGATATAAGGTTGATATTCCTCTGCAACACTAAATACTGTTTGAACGTTAAATAAATCAGAAGAAGGTATTGGTTCTTGCAAATCATTATTTTTAAAAAAACCAGATATCATCCACAACAATATCGGTATAAGTATATATAGAGAAATTCTTATATTTTTTGTTAATTCCATTCTATTCGAATCTAACTTTTATATTTTAGATATTAATATTTTTAAACTTTATGTTTTTTTCTTAACTTATTAAATAAGCTTTTATTTAGCGGTTTTCTTGCATCAAGAAGGGTATTATCTTTAATTTCAAACTTTTTGCCATTGATTGCATCATTTTTAAGANTATTAAATATTTTTTTAAANGNTTTCAAATTTTCGNTTGAGTCTTTTTCATTTANATTATTCCAACCAATTTTTTTACCAGCAAAATAAACAATAGGATGAGACCATTCAAATTCAGCTCTCGGCTGATATGATTTTCGAGCTTCAATATATGCTTCTTCAGCAGTTGGAAAGCCATCCATTTTATTAATTTCATTACAGGCTTTCATAAGGTCGGTTAGTGTAGGNAAATAAGATTGCGATGCAATTACANTTTCTNCAGCCTCAAGAATTACTNCGGGAGTTTCATTTTTTAANGTTACTGCCCANAGCTTTTTGCCTTCTTTAAGTTTTTCGTCAGTGCCAAAGACTTTGTAAAACTGATAGTGATATGCAAGCTCAAGCTTTAAAAATAAAGCATCGATTGATTCGATATATTCCTCTTTAGTCGAGGTTGATTTCGTTTGCCCAATTGCTGTCATTTTTTCTAGATTTGAAGTCTTGCGTGTATTTCCCTGGCTCAGAATATTTTTTATTTTCTTCATTATTACCTATTTCATTATCCATCATGTAGCGCCTTTTGACATGATCAATAAATTTAGAGTTCCATGTTGTAAAAGCTGAGCCTTTATCTTTCCAATAGAGAATAAATTCTCTCAGATATTTTAACGCAGAATCTCTAGTTATTTCAGATAGATTCAGAATATCAAATACATCATCGTCTGGAAACCAACTTTCGTCTAATACATAAGGCGTTGTTTTATTTGAATTTACCTCTTTTGACCACTCTCTTCTTAAAAAGTCTATGAACGTTGAGTTCCAATTATTTTTTTGTTGACCTCTCTCTATCCAATATATTTTAAATTCTTTTATCTTTAGATTTAAAAATTCGCTTGGTATTTTTGCCATACCAATAATTTCAAGCGTTTCACGAGAAGGCATCCAATCATTACTAATTCTGTTTGAATTATTATTTTTTGATGCTGCTTTTACAGAAAAATTAGCACCATTTGAGGTATTTTTAATTTTTATAAAATCATATCTTAGTAGCTTTTCAATTGATGATTCGATTTTTCCATTATCTAAATAATTAGCGTTTTTATTAATTGATAATACTAAATCATCATAAGATGAATTATCTAAAAGGTTTTGATTAAATAGCTCGAGAATAATAGCAGATTCAAGTCCTAGAGTTTCAGCAACTTCTCTTGAAAAAGATATTTTTATTTTTTTCAATTACTTACTGCCTCTCCTAGCTAAAACTGCTTGATTAAGCATGTTAAGACAAGATATGGTATCTTCCCAGCCCATACAGGCATCTGTAATACTCTGACCGTAATTTAAACTATCACCTATTTTTTGATTGCCCTCATTCAAGTGGCTCTCAATCATTACGCCTTTAATATTTTCATTTCCTTCTGCAATTTGTTCTGANATTGATTGAATAACCGGTATTTGTTGTTTAAATTTTTTCTGACTATTTCCATGACTCGCATCAATCATTATTGATTCATTTACTTCAGCTTCTTTAAGAGCAGTTAAAGTATTTTCAACTGATTCCTTATCATAATTTGGTACCTTACCACCTCTAAGAATGATATGAACATCATTGTTCCCGGCTGTTTTTAACATAGCGATGTCAGATTCTTTTGTTGCTCCAAGGAATACATGTGAGTGATTAGCAGCTTGAATCCCATCAATCGCAGCTTTAAGACCACCAGTTGTACCATTTTTAATTCCAACAGGACAAGATAAACCTGAGGCAAGCTCTCTATGAATTTGACTCTCAGCTGTTCTTGCTCCAATGGCTCCCCATGATATGACATCTGTTACATATTGAGGAGAAATTGGATCAAGAAATTCAGTTCCCGCCGGCAGACCCAATTTTGCAATATCTATGAGAAGCTTTCTGGCCATTTCAATACCTTTTGATATATTAAATGTTTCATTAATATCCGGATCATTAATGAGACCTTTCCATCCAACTGTTGTTCTTGGTTTCTCAAAATATACTCTCATTATAATAAGGAGATTTTCACTATATTTTTGACTTTCAGTAACTAACCTTTGAGCATATTCAAGCGCACTTTCTGGATCATGTATGGAGCATGGACCAACTACAACAAAAACTCTATCGTCTTTATCATGTAATATTTGACTGACTTCATTTCTAGTTCCATAGACTAACTTTGCGATTTGATCGTCAATTGGATGTTTATTTACAAGTTCGTATGGAGCAGGAACTTTCCTTCTATCAATAATTCTTGTGTTGTCAGTCGAGTAATTCATTTATAAAAAATCAAAAAATGGATGTCTATTATTAAATGAAAGCGTTTGAAATTGAATGATTTTATTTAATTTTCTTTTATATTTTATATATATAAAACATGGTATTTATAGTAAAAACACAATATATTGTATTAAAATAGACACTTTATTACACTATGTAGTGTTTTATATGCTAGACAATAATATTGCACAATTAGAGCTTCCTACATACATGGGTGAGAAGTTCGAAAAGCTACCTGATGATCTTTTCATACCGCCAAATGCACTTGAAATTTGTTTAGAAACTTTTTCTGGTCCTCTCGACCTCTTGCTTTACCTAATAAGAAAAGAAAATATTAATATTTTAGATTTAGATATTTCAAAAATAACCGATCAATACCTTGAATACATCGAGATGATTGATGCTTTTAAATTTGAACTAGCAGCAGATTATCTAGTTATGGCTGCTACTCTAGCTGAGATTAAGTCAAGGCTNATGNTGCCAAAAGATTCTTTTGAGGACGAAGAGGATGATCCAAGAGCTAACTTAATAAAGAGGTTACAAGAATATCAAAGATTTAAAACAGTTTCTGAAAATATTGCAATAATGCCAATGGTAGATAGNGATATTTATGTAGCATCTGCTCAACATCCAGAATTGAAAATTGAAACAAAAAATGAATTAAAGATTTCAATTGATGAAGTAAGAGATACTATTAAAGAAGTTCTTAACAGACCAAATTATAAAACAAATCATTTAATTGATTTTGAAGAACTTTCGACTCAAGAAAGGATACAAATTTTGCTAAAAATTCTATCAAAAAGAAATATCATAACTTTTTCTAAAACACTTCAGAAAAATGAGGGTAAAAAGGGTGTTGTTGTAACTCTTTTAGCTTCTCTCGAATTAGCCAAAGATGGCTATCTTGAGCTTATTCAAAATAAAAGCAGTGAGCTTTTTTTAAAATCAAAGGGTATTTAATTTGGATAATAATATTATAAATACGATAGAGGCAATCTTGCTTGGTGCTGGCAGACCAGTTCGAATGTCAGAAGTGAGATCAATTTTAGCTAGCGATGGTTTAAGTGTTGAATTATCTGATATAAAAAAATCACTGAATGCTCTTGAAGAAAGATATGTTGAGACATCACTTGAAATTAAAGAAGTTGCTTCTGGCTANAGATTGCAAATCAAAGATCGTCATAGTACCTCACTTAGCCACCTCTGGAATGATAAGACGCCAAGGTCATCCAAAGCTTTGATGGAAACAATATCTATCATTGCTTATAAACAACCCGTGACAAGAGGAGATATTGAAGATATAAGAGGAGTAACAGTCAGCACAAAAATAATAAGATCTCTTCTTGAGAGAAATTGGATAAAATTATCTGGGTATAGAGAAGTGCCTGGAAGACCTGCATTATATGTCACTACAAAAGATTTTCTTGATGATTTGAACTTAAAAAGCATTAGTGAGTTACCAGATCTTCCAGATGNCTCAGAAACAAATGATATTGATCTTTTGTCACAAGTTGTCTAATTCATGGCAGAACGTCTGCAAAAATATCTTGCAAAAGCGGGTATAGGCTCAAGACGATTTTGTGAAGAGCTAATCAAATCCCAAAAAGTCTTAGTTAATAACAAGATTGCTCAAATTGGAGCTAAGGTTTCTTTAAATGATCTTGTTGAATACGATGGTAAGGTAATTGAATACAAGGAAGAAAGCTTAAGAGTTATTATGTTAAATAAACCTGAGAAAGTTATTTCGTCATCAAAAAAAGAAAAAAATATTCCTATAGTCTTTGATTATTTACCAAAAAAAGATGATGCAAAAAGATGGATATCAATAGGGAGACTTGATGTAAATACATCTGGCTTAATGCTATTTACAAATGATGGGAACTTTGCAAATTTTTGCATGCACCCATCTTCAAAAATAGATAGAGAGTATCTTGTTAGAGCAAGAGGCATATTTACTAATGAAAAAAGAAGAAAACTTCTCAACGGAGTTATTATTGATGGAGTAAAACATGTTTTTTCTGACATTGTTGAAGGTCAAAAAAATACAACTAATCAATGGTTTTCTGTTTGTCTAACAAGTGGGAAAAATAGAGAAGTCAGAAAGCTATTTCAATCTATTGATATGGAGGTAAGTAGATTAAAACGCACAAGGTTTGGACCGATCTTTTTACCGTCAACATTGAGAAAAGGAGATTGCAAAGAGCTTGGCGACCAAGAGATAAATTCTCTTAAAGATTATGGAACATATTCAGGCACATAAAGCTCTTTACAAAAAGGCAAGAGAACTTGGTTATAAATCTCTAGCTAGCCACATAAAAAAAACTGGACCCCTCAAGATAACTGTATCAAAAATGGATTTTATACCTCATTTAGTAAAAATCATCGTAGGTCAACAACTATCTGTTCAATCCGCAGCAGCAATTTGGAAGAGAACAGAAATAATTTTAAAAAATAATAAATATAAAAAACCAAATCAAAATTTAGATATTAAATTCAAAAATGCTGGTCTTTCTCGGCAGAAGATTAGCTACATCAATGGAATTATCTTTAACCAGGATTTAAAAAAGACTACGAGACGCAAACTTAAATCTTTATCTTCTGAAGAATACTTTAATCTATTAATCAGCATCAAAGGAATAGGGCCTTGGTCTATTGAAATGTCTAGAATATTTTTCATTGGCGATCCAGATATATTTTCAATTCTTGATTTGGGTCTTAAAAATGCTCATTTAAAGTTATTCAGCTTAAAGAATTACAACCAAGATTTTTACTACCAATTTAGTCCCTATAGGAGTTATATGTGCTTGTTTTTGTGGCGAGTGTTAGAAGATGAGAATGTTACGATATGAAATTAAAGCTCATCTCCATACTCAATATGAATCTCTGAAGAGTCATTACTATTTTCAGATAGCATCCAAATATAATAAGGCATTAATTCCTTTACTTCTTTTAGCTGATTAGGATTCTCCGCAGGAAATACACTAGCCCTCATATCAGTTCTAGTTGCTTTTGGATTAAAATTGAAAACCTTAAAATTTTTTTTGTGATCCATCTCGTCATTGAGAATTTCTGAAAGAACCTTTACTCCAGACTTGGAAACTGAATAAGCACCCCAAAAGGCTTCTCCTTTAAAAGCAACTCCTGATGAAGTAAAAATTATTCTTGGCATTTCAGCTAAATCCATTAGAGGTATTAGATATTTTGTGAGGAGAAAAGAACTTGTCAAATTCACTTTTAAAATCTTTTCCCATGTTTTAAGACTTATATTTTCAATGTTTGTCATTTTCTCAACTGTAGCAGCGTTATGAATTACATAGTCTAAAACGTTATATTCTTTAGCGATTACATTAGCTATTTCTTGAGATTTTTCNTCATCAAGTTTTTCCAAATTACAATTTATTATCAGTGGTTTCGATTGTGTATTTTCTTTAATATCGTCATATATTTCATCAAGTCTTTTTTCGTTTTGTGCGAGTAAAATAATATTAGCTCCTAACAAGGCCAATTCCTTTGCAACATATTTACCTATTCCTTTTGAGGCTCCAGTTACAAGGATATTTTTACCATTTAAAAAATTTTTTTCAGAATTACTTGAAGCCATAAATTTAAGATATTTTTTGAATAATTTCTTTTGGTAGTTTCACGCTCAAATCAGAAATTCCTTCTCCTAGAGAGTAACCATAAAGGCAACCAATAAAACTTGCACCAGCTGAATTCGCTGCTTTAAGATCATTAGGGTGATCACCAAGATATACAGTGTTTTTAGGATTTACCTTTAATTTTCTACAGGCAAGCAAAATACCTTCAGGATCTGGTTTGGATATTTTAACGTCATCGGGACACACCAGAATTTTCGAATCTTTGAAAATAGTAAAGTGATTTACTATTGGCTTTGAATATAAACTTAGCTTGTTAGTCACTATTCCATAAGGGATATTATTTTTTTTCAAAAAATTTATCACATCTGGAATTCCATCAAATGGCTTTGAAAGATTAGTAGAATTTTTTTGATATTCATTTAAAAATTCATGTTTTATTTTATTTAAATCTTCATCTTGACTCGGATTTTTAAATGCATACTCGATAAGAACTGAGGAGCCTTCAGATATAAAGGGACGTAAAGANGACATACTTATTTGAGTACGATTATATTTCTTTAAAATTTTGTTTATCGCATTATGAAAATCTGGAGCTGTATCGATTAAGGTACCGTCGAGATCAAATAAAACTAACTTTGTTTTATATTTTTTTTGCATGCATTAAATAATTCACACCAAGATCATTGTTCAAATTAGCTTTATGCGTAATTGGGTTATAAAACATTCCTTTTGTTTCAAGTAAGTTCGCATTTCCAGATCGAACATAAGATGCAAGTTCAGATGGCTTGATAAATTTATCAAATTCATGGGTACCTTTTGGTAACAGATTAAAAATATATTCTGCTCCAACAATCGCCGTGATCCATGATCTTGGATTTCTATTAATGGTGGATAAAAAAAGATGACCATTGGGTTTCAAAAGTTGGATACATGTTTTTACAAGTGATTTCGGATCGGGCACATGCTCCAAAACTTCTAGGCAAGTAACCACATCAAACAATTCTGAGTTTTTGTTTAATAATTCCTCAGCAGTTTGTTCAAAGTAATTAATTTTTTTGTTACCTTTGCTTGCATGGATTTTAGCAACCTCTATACCAGGACCTGCAGCATCAATTCCAGTTACATTTGCACCAGAGTCATATAGAGCTTCTGTAAGCAAGCCTCCACCACAACCAACATCTAGAATAGATTTACTTTCGAGATCTAATTTTTCCTTAATGTAGTTGGCCCTTAAAGGATTGATAACATGCAGTGGCTTAAAGTCTCCATTTTTATTCCACCATTCATCAGCCAGCTCTGCAAATTTATTTACCTCTTGATGATCTATATTTTCAGTCATATATATATTTTAACCTGCATTAATTTTTATAAAAAATTCATATGAAATAAAACCGTACTTGAATTTCATTAAAATTATTCTTAAATAGAACAAATTTTATTCAATTGACTTTACGGAACTGTTAAGATTAACTTCACTACATAATTAATACAACTAAGAATTAAATTGAAAATAGCTGCATTAAAATCTACAAATTCAAAAGATGAAAGATCACCAATTCATCCTGATACAATTTCAATGTTGCTTAATCTCGGTGTCGAAATTGTGTTTGAGGAAGATATAGGCAATGGTATCAATGTAAATAATAAGGTATTTGAAGAACTAAATCTTACAAAATCATCTAGAAAAGATTGCATTAAAGATAGTGATTTAATCATAACTAATCAGCCACTAGAAATATCCGAACTCAGTGAGATCAAACCTGGTGCTTCGATTTTAGGCATGGTTAATCCATTTTCAAACAAAGAACTTATTGAAGGTTGCGCATCTAGAAAAATTAACCTTGTGAGTATGGAATTCATCCCAAGAATAACTAGAGCTCAAAAAATGGATGTTTTGAGCTCTCAAGCTAATCTTGCTGGTTATGTTGCTGTTATTGAATCATCAAGACACCTATCAACTGCATTACCAATGATGATGACAGCTGCGGGCACTTTAAAACCTGCAAAGGTGTTTGTCATTGGCGTAGGTGTTGCCGGTCTTCAAGCTATTGCCACTGCTAAAAGACTTGGCGCAAGAGTTGAAGCTTTTGACACTAGAGATGTGGTTGAAGAACAAGTTCAGTCATTAGGTGCGAAATTTGTAAAAATTGATCTTGGTGAGACTGGCGAGACTGATCAAGGATATGCTAAAGAGCTAACTCCTGAGCAGATTCAAAAACAAAAAGAACTTCAATCAAAAGTTTGTGAAAGGTCTGACATAGTTATTACAACTGCTCAATTATTTGGACGACCAGCTCCTTTGCTTATTGATAACAATACAATCGATAAGATGAGCTCAGGTAGTGTGATATTTGATATGGCTGTTGAATCTGGTGGAAATGTTGAAGGTTCCCAACCAGATGAAATAATAATTAGGAATGGGGTTAAAATCATTGGGATAAGCAACCTTGCATCAAAAGTAGCTGGACATGCTTCTTTGGCATTATCTAATAACTATAACAATTGGATTACTGATTTTTTTGATGAAGAAAAATCAAAAATAAATTTTGATTTTGACGATGAGATTATACAAAGCAGTGTGCTTGTCTATGATGGTGAAATCAAAAATGAGAGGTTTAAATAATGGAAGTTTATGTTCTTTTAGGGTTCGTATTAATTTTATCGATTTATTTGGGTCTTGAGTTGATATCTAAGGTACCTAGTACTCTACATACTCCTTTGATGTCAGGTGCAAATGCAATATCTGGGATAGCTCTAGTTGGTGCATTAGTGCTTAGTACAAATTCTCAATTGCAAGAGATTTTAGCTTTGCTTGCAATCACTTTTGCCTCAATAAATGTTTTCGGTGGCTACCTTGTAACAAATAGAATGTTAAAGATGTTTAAGAAGAAATAAAATGAGTTTTTTTAGCGACATATCTGCCATACAAAATATAGTTTACATATTTTCATCAATATTATTTATAAGCGGTATTAAAATGCTAGGCAAAGAAGATACCGCTGTAAGAGGTAATTTTTTATCTGCCTCAGCCATGTTCATAGCTGTTGCAGTTACCATCATTAATGTTGTAAATCCTGTTATTGTTTTAATTGGAGTTTCTATTGGTGCCGTAATTGGTTCATTAATCGCTTTAAGAGTAAAAATGACCTCAATACCTGAAATGGTTGCTTTGTTTAATGGTTTTGGAGGATTGGCAACATTTTTTATCGCTTGGTCAGAATTTAATGCAATACCTGATAACGTTTTTCAGTTCATTGTCATTATGCTAACAACTTATATTGGCGGAGTAACATTTTCTGGGAGTATTATTGCTTACGGTAAATTGTCAGAAAAATTGAAAGTTAAGAAAGATTCTTTTGTAACTAAAATATTTACTACATTCTTTTATGCATCCATTCTCTTCCTGGTTTATTCGATAGGATTTACCGAAATCATTGAATTGCCAATAAACTTTTTCACAGTCTTATTAATATTAACTTTATTAGGGGGAATTGGTTTTGTGATACCAATTGGTGGTGGAGACATGCCAGTGGTTATATCCCTATTAAATTCTTTCTCTGGAATAGCTGCTGCTTTTGCAGGATTGTTATTGTTAAATAATGTTTTAATTGTC
>FUFK010040633.1_pt1 | contig 40224 bp, 30 predicted proteins | sample 1021851 | NCBI WGS metagenome assembly FUFK01 (sample SAMEA51879418, study PRJEB19060) | metagenome
GCCCCTTGCTTTGGTTGCAACACTTATACTGACACTAGATTACCACACCCTCTTCATTATTATCAGTATGTGTCAATTTAGAGCTATCATTAATAGTAAACCTTATTAAATTATTAATTGCTAATAGGCTGATGCGCTAATCAGTCTGCGCTAAAAAGTCTTTGACCACAGCGACTGTCGCTTGTGGATCTTCTTCATGCGGTACATGTCCTAAATCCTCAAATACCTTGAGCTGACTATCAATACAGCCAATGAAATGCCTGAGGCCAGAATAGCAAATAATAGAATTTTGACTAAGCGTTTTTGCATTTAATAGATACTCATTAAATTTAGTAGATTAGGCGTCATTTGAGACCGTCATTTGAGACAAAGTACCGCTTTGAAAAAAGCTGATTTCAAGCTTATAAATACAAAAAAGCCAGAGCATATTTACTATAGTCGATACACTCTAAAAATGTCATAGCGCTACTGGGATGAATTTTGCGCAGCCTCTGGGAACGCAGCACGCAAGTAAAATTTATACCAGTAGCGCGTTTAAATCCATAACAGTTTTACATTCAGCTAACTATAAGTAGATTAGGGCGTGTTGAACATTCGACCATGGCACTGACAGCGACTATTTTTTAGGCGATTCGATGTTAAAAATAATAAGTTTAGTCATTCTAAGCGCTTATTTTTAACGATGAAGCGGCAAAAAAGAGTCCTGTCCCCTGCTTTTATCGTTGGGTCTGATGCTAAAATTGCCCCATACTGCGTTACAAATCTCGCTAAGGCATCTGCATTATCGTCGCTTTGTGCCTTGTCTGGAACAATTTTAGCGATCAGCAGTGCCTATTTGCGAATGTTCAACACGCCCTAGTAAACATACTCTGACTATATCAAATTATAGCGCTATGCCAAACCCTATCTCTAAAGTCGCCTTTTAAGCGCTAAGCTTTTTATATCGACTTACCCCAGCAATGATAGTCTCATCAATCACTCGGTCATCGCCTAGCATCATCAAGACAAATAACTGCTCCTCAAGAGTTTTCGTCTGACTCATGCGGCGCTCTAATAACGCTGTGCCTGCTAAGTCAATCACCACGAAATCGGCTTCTTTATTCGGCATAAAGTTACCAATTTTATCGTCTAGTACTAGTGACTGCGCGTTACCTAAAGTAATCTGATACAAGCCTTGATGCGCGGATAGCGGATTGCTCTGGAGTTGCTGGACTTTATAGGCTTCATTTAACGTCGTCAGCATTGACAGACTGGTGCCCGCGCCGACGTCGGTGGCAATACTGACTCCGGTGTAGCTCAACGTCTTTGGCAAATCAAATAGCCCGCTACCTAAAAACAAATTGGACGTTGGGCAGTGAGCGATCTGNGTGCCAGTATCGCGCAGCACTTCGTACTCTGATGTCTCAAGATAGATACCGTGTGCCAGCGTCGTATAGCGGCCCAATAGGGACATATCCGCATAGACATCGAGGTAGCCCTTGTGATTGGGATACAGCTCACGGACAAAAGCGANTTCATCACGGTTTTCGGCTAGGTGGGTTTGTAAGTACACGTCATCATAGCTGGCGTAAAGCTCGCCTGCCATTTGCAGCTGTCTAGGCGTTGAGGTAATCGCAAACCTTGGAGTAATAGCGACATGCTGACGACCACGATTATGCCACTTATCGATGATATCTTGGCTATTGCGGATGCCCTGCTCTGTAGATACACACAGATGCTCAGGCGCATTGGTGTCCATCAGTACGTTACCCGTAATCATCCGCGTCTTAAGTTTTTCGCTCTCTAAAAAGAACGCCTCAACAGACTCAGGGTGGCTTGTGGCAAATACTAGCGCGGTCGTCGTACCATTAGCAAAAAGCTGATTTAAAAAAAACTGTGCCGTATCATGTGCAACTTTTGGATCACCGAAATTTGCTTCAGTGACAAACGTATAGTTATTGAGCCAATCAAGCAACTGTTCACCGTAAGACGCAATCATGTCTATCTGCGGATAATGCACGTGAGTGTCGATAAAACCTGGCATGATTAGCTTATCTTGATAATCATGGATTTTTACGGGTTCCTGACCTTCTTGATCATTAGCGTAAGTCGATAAAATAGCGTGTTTATGACCGTAATCAACCACGAGACCCGTGGCGTCATCGACGACTAATGCACCCTTGGCGATATATTCAGGATAGACGGTTACGCCAGCCACTACCGGTAATAGCGTTATGTTTTTTTGGACAACTGTAGTCTCGAGATCATCCGAGCTCTCAGAATTAGTGCGTGCTATTCTTTTGTCATAATCATCTTGGGTCAGGTAATGTAATAATTGCGCTTGATAAATATGGATAGTCATAAAAAAGTCTCACCGCTCTATTCATAGCACTGATGTCCATAGGCTATGATCGGTATAAAAAAGGATTAAAGTCGTTTAAAAAGTTACTTTTTATGGCTATGTTGCACTCTTAATTGGCACTTACAGATAGCTCAGTAGTGATAGATTGTAAAGTTAAACAGCCGGGAGTGGTATATGGATTGCTCACGCTTGATGATACTGCTGCATAATTTGTGCAGCGATAGATACCGCCACTGCCATCGGCTCTTTACCGCCTATAGGCAAGCCTATGGGCATAGTGATTCTCTTAACTAATGACTCACTATAGCCGCGCTGTAGCAAGCGATCACAAAAGCGCTTAGCCTTAGTCGCAGAACTGATACAGCCAATATAAGGAGACGATCCTTTGATAGAGTTATCTACGAGCTCAGTATTATTTTTATCAAGCATTGAGCTNTCTTCAAAGGTTCTCTCGTCGTCCGCTTTGAGTACGTCTAATGCTGCACGCACTAACTCAAAATCAAGATTATGATCATGGGTCATAACCAGCATAAAGCGTTTACCGCCTTGCTCTATAAAAGGGCGAACAAAATCCACAGGCTCGTCATCGATATGTACGCGAATGTGCTTTGGCAAGCGATAAGTAGGCTCATCTACACTCTGTGTACTCTTAATCGTAGACTCAGCCGATAGATACTGATCGAACCTCTCAGCTCGGCTATCCACCCAATCTACCTGACAAGGCAGCTCTGCTAATATCGTCATCAAAGCCGCTGCCACATGACCGCCGCCAAATACTAGTATCGACAAAGGCGGCGTGATATTAAAGCACTCAAACATAACAGTCACACTACCACCGCAGCATTGGGCNAGCTTAGCGCCTAATGGATAGTGTTTAGTGTAGACCGCATCACGGCGCGCANNTTTTGCCTTCTCAGAGCGCGCTTTTTGTGATNTTTTGGCGGTTGTGGCCACATCGGTTTCAAGCTCGCCAGTGAGCAGCTGTCGTGCGGTGCTGATGACATCATGCTCAAGGCCGCCGCCGCCTAACGTATCGCTAAAATCATCGCCGGTCACAACCATCTTCGCCTGCAGCGCCCTTGGCGCTGAACCGTTGACAGCAACGACAGTCGCCAATACATGCGCAGCCCCCTGCTGCTGATAGCGCGCTAGAGCCTCGTACCAACGTTCAGGCGGCATGGCCGATACAGATAAATTACTCACTGTGNGCCGGACCCCTAGCGACTGAGACATTAGGATCTTTTATTGCCTCAGGCTGCTCGTCATCGTGCTCGCCTGCCGATTTAGGGGGACTGGTGTCCTCAGCGTGTGGCACTGGCTGCGCTTTATCTTTATTATCCATCTTCACTTTGCCATCGGCGCTGAACTGCTCTTTGACTTCTGGGTGACTATCGGTATTTATGTCATCAGTAGGATTTTTTCTTACAGGTATCTCCCACTCCTCCCCTTGCAAGCGCATTACTGCTTTTAGCACCGCTTCACTAGTGGCAGGCATAGTCAGATCAGGGTTTACCTTATAATCCGCTAAGCTTGCCACCGCATTGTTGATCGCGCACCAAACACTAGCGGCTAGCATAAAGGGCGGCTCGCCTACCGCTTTTGAGTTATAAATAGTTTGTTCTTCGTTTTTGCGATCGAATAGCTTGACGCTCCACTGTTTTGGCAGATCNTGCGACGTTGGAATTTTATAATTAGCAGGACTGTTCGAAGCTAGCGTGCCTTTGTCATCCCATGTCAGCTCTTCTGTGGTAAGCCAGCCCATACCTTGTACGAAACCGCCTTCAATCTGTCCAATATCAATAGCGGGATTAATTGACTGCCCGACATCGTGCAAGATATCGCAGCGCAGCACCTTATATTCGCCCGTCATAGTGTCAATCTCTACTTCTGCACAAGACGCGCCCAAGGCAAAGTAGAAGAAAGGCCGACCCCAAGCTTTGGAGCGATCGTAAAATATCTTGGGCGTTTTATAGTAGCCAGTAGCAGAGAGGCTAATGCGGTGCTGATAGGCAAGGAGTACCAGCTCTGCAAACGTTAAGGTCTCTTTATCGCCAATCTGCACATGATTATTTTCAAACTTGATACTATCAGACGGCACTGCAAAGTGCTCAGCGGCAAACTCAACTAAGCGCCCTTTAATGGTAAGGCAAGCGTTTTGTGCGGCTTTACCATTGATATCCGTACCTGAAGAGGCAGCGGTTGGCGAAGTATTCGGTACTTTATCAGTGCGCGTTGCAGTGACCTTGACCGTATCTAAGTCCACTTCGAATTCATTGGCGACGATCTGGGCAATCTTAATGTATAAGCCTTGCCCCATCTCTGTACCGCCATGGTTGATTTGAATGGTGCCATCGGTATAGATGTGCACTAGCGCGCCTGCTTGGTTAAGATGCTGCACGGTAAAAGAGATGCCGAATTTGACAGGCGTTAAAGCTATGCCTAAACGCTTGTCGCTACCTTCAGCCTGAGCCTTTTCGTTAGCCGCCATTATCTGCTGACGACGCTTATCGTAATCACAGTCTTTCGCTAGATTGTCCATCAAAGTGGCCAAATCAAAATGCTCAATTGGCTGACCATAATGGGTGGTTTGACCATCTTGATAAAGATTATTTAGGCGCACCTCTAGCGGATCTTTACCTAACGTATAAGCAATTTGATCCATCATATATTCAGCAGTCATTAGACCTTGTGGCCCCCCAAATCCGCGATAAGCGGTGTTTGAGACCGTATGCGTTTTGCAGCGGTGGCCGGCAACTTTTGCCGCAGGATAATAGTAAGCATTGTCACAGTGGAACATCGCGCGATCGACAATAGCGTCAGATAGATCTGGCGAATAACCACACAGCCCTGACAGCTGCATATCGACGCCTAGGATCTGTCCAGACTCATCAACACCGACCTCGTAGCGATTAGAGAACTCATGACGCTTACCGGTGACCACCATGTCGTCTTGACGATCCAAGCGCATACTCACAGGCACATTATGACGTTTGGCAACGATAGCGCTCAGACATGACCAAGCCGCCGCTTGCGTCTCTTTACCGCCAAAGCCGCCACCCATTCTGCGCACGACCGTACTGACTGCATGAAAAGGCAGATCGGTGACTTCAGCGACTAGCTGCTGCACCTCACTTGGATGCTGAGAGGATGTATAAACCTCAAGGCCGCCATCATCACAAGGCGTGACATAAGACACTTGCCCCTCTAGATAGAAGTGCTCTTGCCCTAACATATGGATATGACCTTGTAAGCGCTTAGGAGCATTCTCTAAAGCTGACTGCGTATCGCCTCGCGTCATAAAGTGGCTTGGACGTACAAACTGCTCTTGCTCAAGCGCTTGCTCAACCGTCACTATCGCAGGCAACGGCTCATATTCGACTTTCGCTTCCAAAACGGCCTTTTTTGCTGCGCGGTGACTCGTTGCCACTACTGCAAATAGCGTCTGACCGACGTATTCAGTGATGCTATCTACCATCAAAGGATCACCATCAAACACAGGTCCGATATCCGTTGCCGCAGGCAAGTCTTTAAACACTAAAACATCAACCACCCCGTCAGCCGCTCTCACCGCATCTAAGTCCATACTGATAATACGCGCATGAGCGTGCGTGCTTTTGCCCACTGCCAGATGCAGCGTACCTTGCGGCTTTAAGATATCATCGACGTAGGTCGCCGTTCCCATTACGTGACTAATGGCACTATCATGCTTAGCGGAGCTGCCGATTTTGTTTTTGGGTGGACGTACTCGGCGGATTTTATAGCTATCAAAAAGGCTTGAATGATGACTCATTATGCTGCTCCCTGCGTTGGTAACTCAGTCATTAACTGCTTGGCGCACTTGACTAGTAAGCGCTGCACCACATGCATACGATATTCGCGGCTAGCTCTAACATCCGTCATGGGTGACACATCCAAAGGCATGGCATCTGCTGCCATCTTAAAACTTGCGATGTTAACTTTCTGACCGATAAGCGCGTCTTGGCAATGCTGCGCTAACAGAGGAATAGCAGCCATACCGCCTAAACCGATTTTGGCATTAGCAATCGATGAGTTATCTGCTGATAAATCAATTCTCGCTGCCAATAGACAAGCTGAGATATCGTCCTCATAACGTTTACTAATTTTGTGAATAAATAGGTGCTGATGCGCTTGCATTAAAGGAATATGCACCCCGACTACATAACTGCCTGGACGCAATTTGGTTTTTTTATAATCTAGGAAAAACTCAGCCAAAGAGATGGTTTCATCAGAGACTGCAAATGATTTTTTACTATCGTTATCAGCATCCGTCTCTTCATTGATGACATCACAGTGGCGTAGATGCACTCGCGCCTCTAATGCTAACAACACAGGCGGCAGATCACCAATCGGTGAGGCATTGGCAATATTGCCNCCAAGCGTACCCATATTACGGATCTGCGGTGAGGCCGTTCGCGCAAATAAATCAGCAAAAGCAGGAAAGTGCTGCTCTAGAATCGGCAGCATTTGCTTATAAGTCATGCCCGCGCCGAACGTTAACTCTTGATTATCGGCAGACTCTGAGAGCGACCACTGCTGTAGCTCATCGAGCGCTGAAAGCTGAATAATAACCTCATGATCCATCAAGCGCTGAGTAACGGTCAGTCCCAAATCAGTACCTCCCGCCCATATNGTGGCAGTAGGATACACAGCGAGTAATTGATTCAGCTCGCTGACAGTACGTGGTATAAATAGCTGCTTTGAGCCATTAATCAAGGCAGGCTCTATGGNGCGTAGTTGAGTATTTGACTCGGCCTTATCAGTATCGGTTTTCTGAGCAGCATGACTTGCCATAGCATCTGTTGCTAGANTGAGCGCTTTGGACGGCGTATTTGCGCTATCGAGCTGTTGACCGATTTGCTGCATTTTTAAACCAGCATCGATAATAGGCCGATAGCCGGTACAGCGGCATAGATTGCCAGATATAGAAGCGACGATCTCATCGTAGCTAAAATTAGCGGCGTTTGCATTATCCTGTGTCTGCAGGCGATTGTTTTCGTATAGGTTCGCCAATGACATCACAAAGCCTGGCGTACAAAACCCGCACTGCGAGCCGTGACATTCAACCATCGCTTGCTGCGCAGGATGCAATAGTGCCCGATCAGGATGGTTTTCAGGGTTATCTGCTAGGTAGGCGGCTGTCAATAAATGATGACCATCCATTAATGACAGTAGTGTGATACAAGAGTTGAAAGTAAAAAAAGGCTCACTCTCAGTACCCGCTTGCGACGGTAAGCGCTGAGCCATGATGGTACAAGCCCCGCAATCACCACTACCGCAGCCTTCTTTGGTATCGGTTTGACGCTCGTGCAAGCGCAAATACTCAAGCACGGTAGTATTAGGGTTAAGATCACGCACTTGATGCGGCTTGCCATTTAGATAAAAATGAATCATAGCTGTACTCGGCTGTCTGGATAAAAAGGAGATAAAATAAAATTTATCTTTAATCGGATAATAATACGTTAACAATCAATATATCAAAGGTCAGGCGCACGCAGCGACACTGCCATAAGGTAGTATTCAATTATTGTAATAATAAAATTTATACGACGACGATCATCATACCTACATCAATACTGATAGCTATACAGGTATTGAATAAGCTGACTGCCTATGAGACTGCTGACTGGTTCAGACTTAATCTTGATTGAGGATGGAGCTTCAGTATCTATCAATGCACTTTAAGCGCTTATATAGCTACGAAGATTGAAAAAACGTCCGTTTACTTTGGCTTGTAGCCAATCACTATTCTGTATTTTGATTAACCAGTCAAAGCTACTTGTTAAAGCTGACTATTTGGTTAACATTGTAATGTTAGCATTATCTTTAATTATTATACAACTCAAAAACAGCATTTATATTAAAAAACNNAAAACGCTTGGCATATAAAACGCCTAAACTCTAAAACGCTTAGCATCTATTATTGGTCAAGGCATAAAAAGGCCAGCGCTCATTTATCAAAACAACTGATAAACAAACGCTGGCCGAAACCTCTAAACTTACAGACCTTTCTTTGAGCGATTAGTCATTACCAAGCTCAAGTAAGCTGGCATTACCACCGATAGCGGTCGTATTAATAGTGATAACACGCTCAGTGACGAAGCGGTGCAGATAATCGAGGCTTAACATCTCAGAGAAGCCCTCCATATCAGTCACTGCTATCACTTGTGTCAAAATACCATCTGTGTTGGCAAGCTCCTGACTGATACTTTGCACCTCTGCTTGGCTACCTGCGACTGCTACTTGTGCAAGGCGATCAATATACAACAAGGTGATCGTTTGTGAGTCATTAGCAACACTCAGCACATCATCGCTGATGCCGACATTGTAGAGTATCTTAGCTGCCTCTTCGCACATATCGACTTGGCTTGGGCAGTGCAGAATTACCTCATTACCGGTCAGTAGTGCTGCAATGAGCTGACCTAATACCGCCATCGCTCTTGCAGATTCGCCGCCGATAACCATAGTTTTGCCGCGAGCGGTGACATATAGATCGTTAGACTCGCCCGTAGCGCCGATCATCCGCTGCACTTCATCAAGCTTCGGCGCGCTGCTAAGTAAATGATGAAATAGCTTGCGCGCTTTATTGGCATCACCTGTTAACAGCGCAAGCTTAGGTATCGCAGCTTCTAAGTACACCGAGCGCTCAACTGCGCCTAATAATCGCCAAGCTTCACAAACCTCAGCATGATTTTTTTTGAATTCATTTGCCATCTTGCTACTCCTTATGCGAGCTGTGTCTGTGTGGTTGATTGAGTGTTTGTGCTATGAGTAGTATTGCCTGCAGCGCCTTGCTCAGCGCTAAGCTTCATTAAACGTGCGACATAATGTGGCCCGCCAGCTTTAGGTCCTGTACCAGAGAGACCTGTACCACCAAAAGGCTGAACGTTGACTACTGCACCGATTTGGTTACGGTTGACATAAGTGTTGCCAACGACTACTCGGCGCTCGATATGCTCGGCGATGTTTTCTATACGGCTATGGATACCCAAAGTCAGACCAAAGCCTGTACCATTGATTGCATCTATTAGCTTATCAAGGTCACGCGCTTTATAGCGTAGTACATGCAAGATCGGGCCAAAGTGCTCACCACCGATAACATCGATACTGTTTACTTCAATCGCGGTAGGCAGTACAAAGGTTGCCTCATCTTCACTAACGACTGAGCTTGCGCTCATAGGGGTCTGNCCCAAAATAGTCGCGGTCGCCTCAGACTGCATACGTTCGATATGGGCTTCTAGTCCTTTTTTGGCATCACTATCGATGACAGGGCCGACATCGGTTGAGACATAAGTCGGATTGCCCACGACCAACTCTGCCATATGCCCCTGTAGCAGCTCGATAATGCCATCGGCGACATCTTCTTGCACGCATAAGATACGACAAGCTGAGCAGCGCTGACCGGCTGAGCCAAACGCAGATAATACTGCATCAGTCACCACTTGCTCAGGCAATGCGGTTGAATCGACAATCATTGCATTTTGCCCGCCAGTTTCGGCAATCAATATCGGCAGCTCACCACTGGTCTGCGCGTGATTGTTTAGGCTTTGGTTAATGCGCTGAGCAGTTTGCGTTGAGCCAGTAAAGATAACGCCTGCAATCTGATCTGATGCCGTCAAAGCGCCGCCAACCTCTCCTGCGCCAACGACGAACTGTAGTGCCTCGAACGGCACACCTGCTTGATACATGAGCTGAGCGCCGAAATGCGCGATCAAGCTGGTCTGTTCAGCTGGCTTTGCCACCACCGTATTACCCGCAGCGAGCGCGGCAACTATCTGACCGGTATAAATCGCTAAAGGGAAGTTCCATGGGCTAATGCAAACAAAAGTACCGCGAGCTTTATAGACTTGACGAAGCGATTTGCCTGATAAGTCAGTTATCTCATGGACCTCAGCTGCTAAACGCTCGGCTTCATCAGCATAGAAGCGACAAAAATCCACCGCCTCTTTGATCTCATCGATACTATCTTGCATAGTTTTACCCGCTTCGAGCTGACAAAGCGCCATCAGCTCCGCGTAGTTTTCTTCATACAAGTCTGCCGTTTTTCGTAGTATCTCAGCGCGTCTTGCGGCAGGAACCGCTTGCCAAGCGGCTTGACCGGCAACGGCTGCCTCAATGGCTTGATTGGCAATCTCAGCATTGGCATACTGAACCTCGCCAGCTTTTACATTATGATTCCAAGGCGCAAGGACATTTTGACTCTCGAGCTGATGAGTAGCGCCCTCTTTTGTATATTCGCTAATTGCTTGACCATCAATGATTGAGGTCGCTGACCAAGTCTTTTTGCGCTGTTCNGCAATCGCCGCATCAAAAGGCTGCCACTGGGAGTCGACAAATATATTAGGGCCATAGCTTGCCTCACGCTCGCCATATATCTCTAGCGGTAAGGGAATCTCTGGGTTGTGTAAGTGCTCATTCGCTACGAGCTTATCATACGGGTGCACAGTAAGCTTATCGATCGGATAGGATTTGTCTAATAGCTGGTGTACAAATGAGCTATTGGCACCATTTTCTAGTAAACGTCTCACTAAGTACGGCAGCAAGTCTTGATGCGCGCCGACTGGGGCATAAATACGTACTGGTATCTGATAGGTTTGTAAAATATGATCATAGAGTGCGTCGCCCATACCATGTAGACGCTGGAACTCNAAGTCTCTGTGGCTACTCATAGTCATGACAGACGCCAGAGTATGCGCATTATGAGTGGCAAACTGCGGCCAAATCAAACCACGCAGATGATCTGAGAGTAAAAAACGTGCGCAGGCTAAATATGCAGTATCTGTGCCTTCTTTACGTGTCCATACCGGATAGCCTGATAGGCCTTTTTGTTGCGCAAGCTTGATCTCAGTATCCCAATAAGCGCCTTTAACCAGACGTAGCGGAATACGGTCGCCAACCTCAGCCGCTAAGCGCGCAAGCCAAGCAAATATTGCNATNGCACGTTTTGAGTAGCCCTGTACCACAAGACCCAGACCGTCCCAGCCAGCAGTGATAGGATCGCGGTATAGCGATTCAAAGAGCTTTAAAGAGATCTCTAAGCGATCGGCTTCTTCGGCATCAATACTCAAATCAACATTGACTTCGCGTGCCGCCTCAATGAGTAGCAGGCAGCGNTGACGCAAGCGCCCAAACACTTGTGCTTCTTGGGTTGCCTCATAACGCGGGTGTAGNGCGGATAGCTTGATAGAAACCGAAGGCTTAGGCATGCCCTCCTTTACTTTGATATTNGCCGTAGATTTAATCGCATGCAGATAATCATTGAAGTACTTTTCAGCGTCTTTATTAGTAATGGCCGCTTCACCGAGCATATCGAATGAATAGGTATAGCCTTTATTGCGATAAGGCTGACTATTACGATTCGCCTCCTCAATCGTCTCGCCAAGCACGAACTGATGACCCATAATGCGCATCGCTTTTTGCATGGCCGCGCGAATCATAGGTTCGCCCATCTTTTTGGTCATGCGATCCAAAAACCCTGACGCGGTCGTACTGCTATCTATACTAACCACCCGCCCGGTCATCATCAGCCCCCAAGTCGAGGCGTTGACCATCATGCCATTATTATCTTTGAGATGTTTTTTCCAATCGGCCACGCTCATCTTGTCGCGAATCAGCGCGTCAGCCGTATAGTTATCTGGTACACGAATTAAGGCTTCAGCCAAGCTCATCAGCAAGATACCTTCTTGCGTATCTAAGCTGTACTCTAATAAAAGCGAGTCCACCATCTTGACTGACTTACTATCACGGCGCACATACTCAACGAGCTTGCGCGTCTGCTCACTTGCTGCATCGCGCTCAGCCTCGGTCGGCTTTGCCAAAGGTAGTAGCTCTGATAGCCAGCGCTCTTCATCGACACTGTATAATGGCGAGATACGCGCATACAGCTCATCGCTTGATTGNTTAATATAATCAGGTGAAAGCAGCTCTGTTGGCTGAAATAGTATAGGCTCTTGCGGGGTAAACTGATCTATTGGGTGCATACCAACTCCATAATTATCGTCTAAAAACTATGATAAATAGAGCGTCAGGATTTTTATAATCTCATATCTTTATACTGGTATTTTTAGTTATTTAAAACGATATAAAATATAACTATCCGCTTATATAGAGAAGATAAATAACTCTCCAAAAGCAATCTGTAAAATAGCTATAGATAAAGACAAAAAAACCAAATTATAAAAGATCAGACAGCGCTATCACAAAACGAGCAAATCCAGCAAAAGCTGGATACGGTTAAGTAGATCGTTGCGTGTTAAACGGACTACGTTAACAATACAAAGGCAAATTAACGTTAAGCGGCATTAGTGCCTTCTTCTTGTCGGTAGTGAAGGAGTGCGATCATAGTCTGAGCGGATGGGTCTAATAGCAGTAAAAACATGATCAGGGTGTCGCCAATTCACTGTAAGAAAAACCTCTACGGCGTTGCTTGAGGTGATGCGCTTAACGTCGCCATATTATCACGAAAAAAATTTTCAAACTATGCCCAACCAACATTTATTTTCAATCATTATTACCTTTAAAAACAGCTAGATACCATATTCATCTTGCTATTGACGCTTAAGGTACCCTTTTCTATTTACTCTTTGACTACTCTGTGCCTATACCCACTTTCATAATCAGACAGTTTATGGCTAATAAACGACAACTGTNCCCTATAAATCAGTGCGTTTCATCCGGTAAACCTCTCAAAAAAGAGCCCTCAAAGCTGCATAAAAAAACCCTTCTTATCAAGTTCTGATAAAAAGGGCTAGATAACGATAAAGCTTTGATAGAGTTATAAGTTTATAAAATTATAACGACTCTCTAGACTCTAAACAAAGATAATCTTAGCAAGCAGTACTATCGTTAAGATCCAGACCGCTATACTAATATCAGCAAACTTACCGGTTAACGCCTTAGCAGCCGTGTAAGTGATAAATCCAAGCGCGATACCATCGGCGATAGAATACGTTAAAGGCGTAAATAGTAGTACGACAACGACGGGTCCAGCCTCAGTTAAATCTACCCATTCTACGTCTTTTAGCGTAGCTAGCATCAGTACTGCGACATAAAAGATAGCGCCGGCAGTAGCATAAGCGGGAATCATACCAGCAAGTGGTGCAAAGAAGGTGCTGAGTAGGAATAGCACCCCAACCGTCACCGCGACTAAGCCCGTACGACCACCCGCTGCAATACCAGAGACACTCTCAACGTAGCTGGTTGTCGATGAAGTACCTAGCGCCGCACCAGCAACTGTCGCTGTAGAATCCGCTAACAGTGCCTTGCCCATATTAGGAATCTTACCATTTTTATCGACTAAGCCGGCTTGACTGGTAGTCGCAATCAAAGTCCCTGCAGTATCAAATAAATCAACGAATAAAAAAGCAAAGATAACACTGATCATGCCAACGTTTAGAGCGCCTGCAATATCAATTTGCATAAAAGTCGGTGCCATAGAAGGCGGCGCTGAGACAATACCGGTGAATTGAGTATTGCCAGTCAATAGGCTAATAAGCGCGACGAGTAAAATACCAATAGTTACCGCGCCTGGTACTTTTTTATAAGCCAAAGCGATAATAACAATAAAACCAAAAGCTGCCATAGCAGGAGAGAAGGTCGTCATATCCCCTAGGCCAACCAAAGTGGCGTCGTTATTGACGATGACGCCAGCACTTTGAAGTGCAATGAAAGCTAAAAACGCGCCAATACCAGCGACCACTCCTTGCTTTAGTGAGTTGGGTATGGAGTTGATAATGATTTCGCGTATCTTAAACAGACTCAAAAGTACAAAGATACACCCAGATAAGAATACCGCGCCAAGTGCGATCTGCCAAGTATAGCCCATNCCAAGCACTACGCCGTAAGTAAAAAAGGCGTTAAGACCCATGCCCGGAGCTAGCGCGACTGGCAGCTTGGCATAAATACCCATAATAAAACAACCAATCGCCGCAGCTAAGCACGTCGCGACAAAGACCGCGCCTTTATCCATACCCGCATCTGCTAAGACGTTCGGGTTGACAAAGATAATATAAGCCATGGTCAAAAAGGTAGTTAAACCGGCGAGTAGTTCTGTTTTTATGGTGGTGTTGTCACCTGTGATTCCATAATATCTTTTAATTGCGTTCATAGTGTCGCTTCCCAGTTNCATTAATTAAGTATCGCATCCAAACTAAAACCTTAGTGTTTAACAGGTCAATCAAGGCGTTATCTCTACCAAAAACTGTTTTGGTAGAGATAACCCAGAGAAGGTATTTTTAAACATGTTCTATCATCATGCTGCTAATGCATGATGGGGTGTAGAATGGTTTTTAAGCGATACGAGAAGAAGCTTATCTAGTGAAGCTTATCTAGTTTAGTCATTCTAGCCGAATGAGTTGATAGCGTAACGTCTTTAGAAGTCTCGCCTCCGTCTTTAAGATAAAGTTGACGTCATTATGATCTCATTCTCAGTGATAAAACCTTTGGTGATACCTCCGGTTTTGCGTTTTGCAGTGCTTTAGCTATGACAAGGTTGTCGCTATCGGCAGTGGTACTTTGTAGAATAAACACGTTTAAAAATTAGTGATAACTTGCCTCACGGCCTAGTATATAAAAAAACATACTCTGTGACAATTTAGTAAGTTAAAACTACAATTCAACCTGCAAGCGAAACTCTATTATATTTACGACTTCTTGTCACTCGTTATTTGGAAAAATCAATCATTAGCAATTATTAAACACATTAATAATGACCTTTTTATCATTTAAACGTACACTAACGAGTGAATATGACTTAGAAGCCTTTGCATGCTGATTGTTTTTGGCTTTATTGCCTGAACTTGCTTTATATCGTCAATACTATTGTTTTATATTGCTAGCTATCGTCCATTATGTGAGTCCATTAGATGCCTGAATCTTTAAATATTATCGACCTTATCACCCAAGCGAGCCTGCTGGTACAGATCGTGATGGCTTTGTTATTATTGGCTTCACTGCTCAGTTGGGTGGTTATCTTTCGGCTCAGCGCACGTTTAGGCAGTGCCAAACGCTTCGATGAGCAGTTTGAGACTTGGTTTTGGTCAGGCGAAGATCTAGCAAAGCTCTACCAAGGCGTTCAAGGCTCGCCTGATCGACAAGGCCTTGAGCAGATTTTTTATGTGGGGTTCTCTGAATATCTAAGAATGCACAAAAAGCGCCAACCTAAAGACGATATTATCGACGGCGTTGAGCGTAAGCTGCGCGTTGGTCTTGGCCGTCAGCAGCAGCTCTTAGAGTCAGGTCTGACTACGCTGGCAAGTATCGGCTCGGTCGCGCCCTATGTCGGTTTATTTGGTACCGTTTGGGGTATTATGAATGCTTTTTTAGGTTTATCACAAACCGAGCAAGCTACCCTCGCCTCTGTCGCACCTGGTATCGCTGAGGCATTGATTGCCACTGCTATGGGGCTATTTGCCGCGATTCCAGCAGTGTTAGCTTTCAATCACTTCACGGCTCAGTCGGCACGGCTCTACGAGTCGCGTGCCTTATTTTGTGATGAGATGACCGGTATGCTACAGCGCGAAACCAGTACCGAAAGCAAAATCGCCACTCCTCGTACTGCGCACATTAATCAGAGCAATCCGCTATGAAGCCAAGTCCTTATAAGCGCCAAAATGCCACGCTCAACAGCGAGATGAACGTCGTGCCTTATATCGATGTGATGCTCGTACTGTTAGTGATTTTTATGGTGACCGCGCCGATGCTGACCACAGGCGTAGAAGTAGACTTACCCAAAGAGCAAGCAGCAAACATGAGCCAAAACCAGCTGCCAATTATCGTCTCTTTAACTGATAATGGTGAGATTTTTATCAGTTATGAGGATAATGTAGATGTGCCTGTCAGTGAGCCTGAGCTGATTAACACTTTATTCAATCTACAAACTCAAAGTAATAATGAAACAGGCCAGCCCATACAGATTATGATCAATGCCGATCAAAACAATCAATACGGCGCTATCGTGGCACTCATGGCAAGCTTGCAGCAAGCGGGTATTGAAAAAGTCGGACTACTCACCGGCCCGCCTTTACCTATGCCGCAGTAAGAAGCCGCAATAAGTAAATGCTACCGTTATCCTTTATAATAGTGGTCTATACGGCTACTTTTTAGCCTNANCTGAATTGTTCTAGATATCTACCTTCAAGCTCACATGACTACTCANACTTATGAATAACGCGCCTCTCGTCTATATACCTACTCCGCCTGACAGTGATGGGCTAACCTTGCCTACGCTGCTCAGCTTGNTGGCGCACGGTATAGTGATNGGCCTGCTGATCTACACCTATCAGCAGCCAAGTCTAGAGACAAGCGGCGCGATTGAGACCACTATGGTATCGCCTGAGCAGTTAGCTGAGATGCAGGCTCAGATATTGAGTAACCGCGCAGCAGCCCAAGCGGCCAGTCAAGCGAACAGCACCTTACCCGCTGAAACCTCTGAAAGTACAGCTAGTACGGCTAGCACCCCGCCTACAGCCCCCTCAGAGTCTGCGACGTCAAGCTCACAAAGGGTACCTGTCTTTATGCGCTCTGATGACGCTGCCGATGAGCCTATACTGATGAGCGAAAATCAGCAGCAACGATTGGCTGAACAATCGGCCGCTTATGAGCGCAATCTAGCAGAGTGGAATGCTCAGGCAGAGGCATTAGCGAGCGAGAGACTTGAGCAAGTCGAACAACGTCAGCAAGAAGATGANGCAAAAGAGCGTGAACGACTCAAAGAGTATCGTGATAAACAAAAAAATACGACAAACCCTAGAATCAATCGCCCGAGCAAAACGGATCGTAATATAGAGATAGAAACAGGACTTCCTAGCAGCGCANNTAAAACCTTTGACTTATCAGANGGTCAATCNACGGCTGATAGCAGACCAGCTGATAGCAAGCCTGCCAGTACCCGTAGTAGCGCTTCGGCTTCTGCGGGCGATTTTAAGAACAGCATAGCTGCTAAAATTCAGAGAAACTTAAAAGCACCGCTTGAAACCCAAGGTATTACTGCTAAAGTAGCTTTAAGATTAGATAATCAAGGTAACGTATTATCCGCCAAAGCTACCGGCGCTAATAGTGCGGTTAATGATGCGGCAGAACAAGCCGCTTTTGCCGCAAGCCCTCTACCTATTGATTTGACCAACCCTAGCAGATTTGCGGCTTTAACGATCAACGTTATGGTTCAATAGATTAAGGTAAAAAGGATTTAAAGCCTAGTGTCAAAGAAGGCAACACTGGAGCTTTCTGATATTTATCTCATACCGCCGATTATTTTAAAATTTTTAACTTAGGGTATTCACCTATGAAACTATTATCTTTAAAGCTACCAACCTCAAAGCTCACTACCTTCTCCGCGTTAAACCTAGCTTCGGCTTCGCTATTGCTCACGCCACTGCTGTTCGCTCCTTTATATTCTGCTACTGCTGCACCTATGGAGATCGACGTCACGGTGGTTGCGCCAAGACAACAAAACCAAGTCGCCTTTGTCCCCTTTGCCGGTGACAATGTCTTATCTTCTATTATCTTAAATGATTTGAGCCGAACCGAATTAAAGGTCACCAGCCAAGGCTTACCGCAGCAGCCACGTAATAGTGGTGAGCTTGCAGGCACTCTGCCAGTATGGCAAAGCTTAGGTATCCCTTATTTAGTCGTCGGTAGTACTCGCAGCAATCGCGGTCAAGTGATCACAGATTATGAGGTTATCGATGTTAAGTCTGGTCGTATCATCCAAGGCAAACAAAGCTTGACGGCTAACAATGACGCGCAGAGTATGCGCTATGCCGGTCACGTGATAGCTGACAAAATCTACGAGCTTATCACTGGTACGCCAGGTGACTTTTCGGGCCGTATTGCTTATATCGAAGAGACTGGCGTTGGCAGTGACAAAATCTCACGTTTAAAAGTCATGGACGCTGATGGTGAGAATGTGAGAGTCATGACAGAGGTAAAAGGCTCTATCTTCTCGCCAGCTTGGTCCCCTGATAGCAACCGTATCGCTTACTCCATCCAGCGCGAGAAGTCCTATCCCATCATCTATGTTCAAAACGTGAGTGGCGGCGGCGCTACTGCGGTAGCTAACTATCAAGGTAGCAATCTAAGCCCCTCCTTCTCTCCTGATGGGAGCAAAATCCTCTTCTCTAGCAGCTTTGAGGGTAGCGCGGATATCTATCAGATAAGCGCTAATGGCGGCAACCTTCAAAAGCTTGTCAGCTGGCCGAGCAGCGAAGTACAGCCAAACTACGCTCCTGATGGTCAATCGTTTGTTTTTGTCTCCGACAAAGCAGGTTTTAACAGACCGCAAATCTATCGTTATGAGTTTGGCTCAGGGCGCGTCACTAAAGTCTCTAACAGCAGCTACGCGACAAGCCCGCAGTTCAGTAGTGACGGCTCACANATTGCCTTTTTGAACGGCAGCTCTGCAGCTATTATGAATAGTGGCGGTGCGGTCACCGCAAATTTAGGCAACACCGGTATCGATGAAGCACCTAGCTTTTCACCCAATGGCAAGCGTGTGGTCTATGCTTCAAGACAAGGCAGCAAAGGGGTCTTGACGATTAAACCTCTCGCTGGTGGTAGCGCTATAAACGTACCTAGTAGTGGCACNGTGCGCTCNCCTGTTTGGTCAGCCAGTCCAAAATAGCGGATGGATCAAATAGCAAATGCGCGTTCGCTCTACAGGTTCCATAACCCTAAAAAAAACAAAGCGCCTAATGGTTTATTAGGCGCTTTGTTGTTTGAGCTCAAACAGATAAAAAGCTTGTCGTCATAAATATACTAAACTTTATATGAGCTATGCTGAAGAAACCGTACAAGTAAACTTGGTAAACTAAGCGTATTGACAGGAGTTTACCATGACCAAGAAAGTTAGAACTTACAGCACAGAATTTAAAGCNGAAGCTGTNAANAAGATAGCGGATAATAATGGCAATATTTCAGCTACTGCAAAGCAGCTTGGCATTGCCATGCAAACGCTCTCAAATTGGCAGAACAAAGCCAATCAAGGCAAGCTTGTCGGCACAGAGCAATATGATCCTGATCTTATAAGTGCTCTTCAAGAAATAAAGCAGCTCAAGCGGCAGCTTAAAGTTGCCGAAGAGGAGCGAGAGATGTTAAATGAGGAGGGATAAAGCGAAGCACTGCTTCGCCCCGACGCAAGATGAGAGCTATGCTCGAATGAGGCGACGGCGTACTTTGCCAATGAGGAACGTTAAGAAACAGTCTGGGAGACTGTTTTAGTGACGCAAGGCGAAGGGCTATGCACGCAGTGACAGCTAGTCAAGTACGCCTTTATCAAAGACAACCAGCAAGTCTTTAGCATTAGTAGCATGTGCCGCGTACTACAGGTTAAACCCTCAAGCTACTATGACTGGCTAGGTCGTCATATCAGCTGTCAGCAGGTACATCGTAATCAGTGCGAGTTACTGGTTAAAGCCGCTCACAATGAAACGAAAGAACGTTATGGCGTAGATCGACTGCATGCTCATCTAAGCGAGCAAGGGCATGACATTAGCCTATATATGGTAAGAAGCATCAAAGAGGAACACGGCATTAAATGTCGTCGTCATAAGCGCTTTAAAGTCACCACTGACTCTAATCACAACAAACTGGTCTATGATAACGTGCTGGATCAGCAGTTTGATGCCAAGTGTCCTAATCAGGCGTGGGTCAGTGACATCACCTATATCTGGACACATGAAGGCTGGCTGTACTTAGCAGGAGTCAAAGACTTATACACCAAAGAGCTTGTCGGATACGCTATTAACAAGCGCATGACCGCAGATTTAGTATGTCGTGCGCTTAACATGGCAATTAAAAATAAACGCCCAAGCAAGGGACTAATTGTGCATTCTGATAGAGGCAGCCAGTATTGCAGTCACGCCTACCACAAGACCATTAAGCAGCATCAATTTACAGGTTCAATGAGCGGCAAAGGCAACTGTTTCGATAACGCTCCGATAGAAAGCTTCTGGGGCNNNTTAAAGAANGAGCTGGTATATCATCAGGATTATAAGACTAGATTTGCAGCGATCAACGATATTATTAGATACATCGAGCTGTACTACAATCAGACTAGAATTCAAAAGGGTTTGGGTTATAAATCACCAAGACAGGTGTGGTTTGATTATTATCGTCAGGCTGCGTAACTAAAATCTCCCAAGTTTAACTGTACGGAATTGACAGCAGGGGTCACTCTACTGCTATCAGGTATACTTTATCTATTGTTGTTAAATTTTAAGAGACTCATTATTTTGAAAGCGATCTTCAAAGCCACCGCTATCCGCGCGCTTACCCTAAGTGCGGTCGTTGTATCTGCAGCGCTGCAAAGCGGTTGCCAGTCTATGCAGTTCGGTGCTAGCCCCATTCCTGTCATCTCTTACAGTGCCTACGCTCAGCCATAACTTTAGCTTAGCGTTTTAACCTAAATTTTAAACAATTGCTCAAAACCACTTCTTAGACATTGGCATAAATGGCATAAACGTCACAAGCGTCACAAACAAGAAGGCGGATATCAATGAGATATCCGCCTTCTTACTTATTTGTCTAGCCGCGTGGTGGGCTGTTATTTATTATCAATCATTTGCCGGTTGGTGCTTGATAATAGTTTTGGCTAAGTGATTGCCAAACCATATCGCAGTATCTATATCACCCTTGCCAGGCGTTTCCTCCGGTGGCCCATCAGCAGATTGCGTCATTAAGCCCAAATAGCTCGATAGNCGGTTTAGATCATTCTCACCGTGTCCTGTCGGCATAANCGGCAAGCCAATCCANTTCATCCCATGCTGCATACAATATAGATTGATTTGTTGTAGTACCGCAAGCTTATCGCCGCTCAGTCCACCTGAGTTGGCAAAGGCGGCCGCCCACTTGCCTTCCCACTGACGATGGAACCAACGCTTTGAGGTCTCTTCCATAAATATCTTGAGTCCAGCAGTCAAGCTGCCCATATACACCGCACTACCAAACACAATGAGATCGGCTTGATCCAAAAAGTCCCAATCGACATCATGGACATCGATAGCTTTTACTTGTGTCTCTGCTAACTGCTGACGAGCACCTGTAACAATGGCTTCAGCAACGCGCTTGGTGTGTCCATAATTACTGTGATAAACAACCGCTATGGATAAGTTAGATGTTCTATCGAGATTTGCCGTCGCGGCTATAGATGTAGTCATACGAGCTCTAATAATAAATTGGTTTATGGATTCCGTAGCACTTATAGTAGGGCGTGTTGAACATTCACAAATGCGCACTGCTGATCGCTACTAGTTTATCAAAGCTGTGTTCTAGTCGTCGTTAAAATTGCAGATAATGCTTATTGCATTGGCTAGCTGATTTTATTTAAACAGTCGCAACGACTAGGGCGATTTTAGCATCAGCCCTCACGACAACAACAGGGACAGGACTATTTTTTGCCGCTTTATTGATAAAAATAGACGCTTAGAACGACTAAACTTACCATTTTTATCTGCAAATCGCCTAAAAAATAGTCTCTGTCAGTGCCAAGGTCGAATGTTCAACACGCCCTAGATTCAATATAAAAATGTTGTAGCGCTACGGGAATGAATTTTGCGCAGCATCGAAAGGACGCAGCACGCAAGGAAAATTTATACCAGTAGTGCCTTTCAATTTATNACAGTTTTATTTTCACTTAACCATAGCTGCTGCGGACAATGAGTAAAGCCATACGCCCAGTCGCTGGCTGTTGTAGATGGGTCTGACGACGATAAGAGTAGTAGTTTATATCGTCATAGCTACAATCAATAGCGGTNNTATNNGCCACATTTACCCCTAAATGCTCGAGCTGTGCAACAGCGAGCTTCGGTAAGTTGAGCATGACTTTATTCGCAGATATATTCTCTGTGCTTAGAGTAGCGCGATTTGATAATTTATCCATACTTTTATGGCTCTTATAGCTCTTATGTAATTCGCTATTGTATAAATCATCACGACCGNCNTTATGCTTTGAGTTACTGTCTTTACTTATCTCGCCTTCNATTAAAGCTGAGCAACTAAATAAAGCGTCAAAATCATTTAGAGTTGCCGAGTCTAGTAACTGATTATCAGTGCAGCCTGCTACTAATTTTTCTAATACTGGGCGACCGACTTCATAATTGGCTTGGCTAATACAAGCCCCTATCCAAGCGATNATAGGGGCATCGCTATCGAAACGNTCAGTAGTTGCTTTGATAACACCGCAAGACAGCCCTTGCCAGCCCGCATGAATCGCTGCAATCTGCTCAGTCGCCGGCTGGTACAAAACAATAGGCACGCAGTCTGCGGTCATAATCGCTAAAGCCGTACCAGTTTGCCGGCTAATCATCGCATCAGCATCTACTGGGCGCATACTCAGCTTGGCGTTACGATGCGCCTCATCAGNGCTATNATCAACGTCATAGACATGCTTACCATGCACTTGATTGAGCCAGTGTACACGCTCAACCATTAGAGGTTGCGCGCTTGCCTGTTGTGCGTTTAANTGATCATTGATTGCGCTCAATAAACGCATACGGTTCATCAACACCGTCAGGCTAGCATCATTGACATGTAAGCCAAGATTAAACTCGCCGTAGCTTGCCTGTCCTTTTTGCAGCTGTTGCTTGCTTGCAGCAACTGCTTCGCCCTCATCATCATCACTATCAATCGTCTTTGTCAGCGCTGTTGTCTGAAAAATAGAGACACCATCGAGCTGAGCGATTAATCGCACTGGTGGCTTGCCTAAAGCAGCTGTCTTATTCGTCATATTCTGCGCTTCACCTAAGTCTAAGTTGATATAAGTCCAAACTGACATTACTCTAAATTGACACAGCACATTGGCTCAAAAATCAGCTCAGCGATTATTCCAAANCATAATCGTCGCTTAGCACCGCTATGAGCTGCTGCATATCTTTCGGTATCGGCACGGTGACTTCGATGTCTTCATCAGTTATCGGATGCACAAACCCTAAGGCATAAGCATGCAAAGCTTGACGCGGGAAGTTGCCGATAGTTTGGCGCTGCTCTTCGCTTAAGCCTGCACGTAGCTGACGACGGCCGCCATAGACGCGATCACCGACGATAGGGTGACCTATATGACTTAAATGCACNCGGATTTGGTGCGTGCGTCCGGTCTCAAGGCCGACATCCAATAAGCAGTAGTTTTCATTGAGCGGGGTAATCTTCAATAGATGGGTGACCGCTTCGCGTCCAGCGGTCATCACCGTCATTTTGGTACGCTGATTGCGGTGACGCCCGATAGGTGCATCGATCCTTTGATGCCGCCTTAAACTGGCTTGATCTCCGGCAACCACACANTGATAATGGCGATAGACACTTTTGTCTTTGAGCTGCTCCATTAGCGCCATTTGTGCCGGTTTTGTTTTACCGATCAANAGCAGCCCTGAGGTATCCTTGTCGATACGGTGCACAAGTCCTGCGCGCGGCAAATGGTGCTGCTGCGGGTAGTGATATAATAATGCGTTCACTAACGTGCCGGTTTGATTACCAGCGCCTGGATGCACCACCATGCCAACTGGCTTATTGATGACGAGTACCGCCTCATCCTCATAGACGACTTCGATGGCGATATTCTCTGGCTGATCTTCACTATGCTGCTGCAGCGTCGTGGACAAATGCAATACATCAGCAGTCTTAACGCGGTATTTGGGCCTTTCTACTTTGCCATTGCACACTAAGCTACCGTCAGTGATCCAGCCTTGAAGCTGCCCGCGCGAGAAATCAGTGAAGACTTGNGAAGCAAGCTTATCGATACGTAGGCCTGACTCTTTTTCAGTCACGGTATGCGTCACATCGATGACCTCTAATACGCGTTGACCTGGCAGTTGAGAGCTTTGATCCTCATCGCCTGATTCATCATCGTCTTCTATTTCTTCATCCATAAGACCATCATCAGCAAGAGAGTCCTCATCGAATTCTGCTAACGCTGCTTCGTTTTCAATCATCTCATTATCGGCATTTAGTGTTGTACTTGTGGCATTATCATTCATAGCATATTCAGTCGTCGTAAAGTCACCATAGTGCACTTTATAGAAATGTAGACAGTTATTTGATAATTTAGCGCGCTGGCTATCAAAATAAAGTATCCGTTAATTAGGGCGTGTTGAACATTCACAAATGCGCACTGCTGATCGCTACTAGTTAATCAAAGCTGTGTTCTAGTCGTCGTTGAAATTGCAGATAATGCTTATTGCATTGGCTAGCTGATTTTATTTAAACAGTCGCAACGACTAGGGCGATTTTAGCATCAGCCCTCACGACAACAACAGGGACAGGACTATTTTTTGCCGCTTTATTGATAAAAATAGACACTTAGAACGACTAAACTTACCATTTTTATCTGCAAATCAGCTAAAAAATAGTCTCTGTCAGTGCCATGGTCGAATGTTCAACACGCCCTAGGGCTATATTGTAGCATGGCAAATGCTCAGACCCTACAGCATCACTCAGTTATCTGTTTTAAATTAAACTTAGTGATATAATTGATAATCGCTTTACTGTAGTTTATTTAGAGCCGAGTATGGTTTANAGCCAACTTTATAGTCAGCAAAATCGCTCAGCTTGCGAAAATAAACCGTGAAAAAATAGACGAAGCTTGTATTATTCTATAAAGTAGGCAGAACTTTTGCTAGTAGCCTATCGATTGGTGCTACTACTGACTTTTATTATTAACCTGTTATGTTGCATAGTAGCGTCGCTGCTATTATGCCTTTTGTGCGGAGAGAAGTATGCGCCCTGTAGGCAACACGTTTATCAAACTATCTTCAATGACCTTGCTTACCTTAAGTGTGAGCTTGGCTGGCTGCCAGACTTTTAAAAACCTAACAGGCGATGACGTAGACGCCGTCGAGACGGCCGAAAAGTCTGAACAAGCTTATTATAATGATGCGATTGCACAAATCGACAAAGGTCGTTACAACCAAGCCATCGAAGACTTAAATAACTTGCGCACTTTTTATCCTACCGGTCCTTATGCAGAGCAAGCACTGCTCGATGTGATGTATGCCCAGTACGCTAGTGGCAGCTATGAGCTCGCTGCTGCCAGNGCCGAGCAGTTCATTCGTCTTTATCCTTCTAATCCGCAAGTCAGTTACGCCTATTACGTACGCGGCGTGGCCAATATGGAAGGCTCATCTGATGGCCTAAAAATCTTTAAAGTCAATCAAGCAGAGCGTGATACAGCCTATTTACGTCTTGCCTTTGCCAACTTCCAAGAGCTGGTCAATAAGTACCCCAATAGCCCCTACTCTCCTGATGCTGCTCAGCGTATGACCTTTATCTACAATCAGTTTGCACAAAGTGAGCTGACAGCGGCTAACTGGTATATCGAGCGCGAAGCTTATGTCGCGGCCGTCAACCGTGCCAAATGGGTCGTACAATATTATCCCTTGAGTGAGTCTGTTCCTGAAGCGCTAGCTATCTTGGCTTACGCGCATCAAAAGCTTGGTATCACTGATCTGGCCCAAGAGTACCAAACGCTCCTACAGATTAACTATCCAAACTGGCTGACCAATGATGGCCGCGTTAAGCTCAATACCAAACGTGATAGCTCTTGGTTAAACAAGCTAACCTTTGGTAAGCTTGGTCGCGCAGGTATTAGCGAGTCCTCGATAGCGACGGGTCAATATACTGGCGCAACCAAAGAGCAGATCATTCGTAGCGCCACTCAGCTACGCCTGCCAAGCGACAATGCTGCTGCCAGCAGTGCTAATGCTTCTTTAAATAACCTAGTCACCGGCGACAATCGCGGTGTCAATATCGGTCTAGGTCTGCCTGAAAATGAAAGCGAGCGCATCACTGACCAAGCAAGCACCGGCTCTACTGCTAGATCCGCTATTGTTAATCCGCAAACCACCAATCCTGTGCGCCGCGCAACCCTACCTGATGACAATACTAGCGAGCGTATTCAGCTCACGCCTGCCGATACGGATGTCATCGAAGAAGACACTGAATAGTCGGCTTACTGATATAATCAGCTGACTAATACTGTATCAAAGTACGATGTCAGTAGATAAAAATGCAAATAAATAAGGTCAACGCTATCGTTGGCCTTATTTATTTTAAGCTAATATTAAATACTAGCGCGCTTCATGATGAGGTATGAGTAAAGCCACCTCTAAATATTTCACCAAAATTAAAAGCTGAGCATAATCTTGCTCAGTCTCTGTGCTAAAATATTTATCCTTATGAGTATTCCTAACCATATTCTCGAGCAATTAAATAGCCAAGCTGACTTGATCAGCATGATTGGTCGGCATACTACGCTCAAACGAGCAGGTAGCGAGTTTAAAGGCTGCTGCCCTTTTCATGGTGAAAAATCGCCTTCTTTTTATGTCAATCCACAAAAAAACATCTACCACTGCTTTGGTTGTAGCGTCGGCGGTAATGCGATTAGTTTTTTGCGCGATTATGAAAACCTCACTTTTATGGAAGCGGTTGACGAGCTGTCTAAGCAGACCGGCATCGAAGTCCCGAAAGACGAGCAAAAAAACGTCAGCTACCAGCGCAGCAAGCCGAGGCCCATTGCTCAGCCTATGCCTCCAAAGGTAGTAGAAAACACATCTTCGCCGGTGCAGCAAACTTCTGATACCGCGCCTGACTATCATAACGATGATGCATTCTATGCCAGCCACGCAAGTAGTGATTATTTTGATAACTATACTAGCGACTTGTCCGCGGCTATGGATTATCCCGATTACAACCCTATCGATGACCAACAGCCGCCAGATTGGCTTATGGCTGATGACTACTCAATGCCAATCGGTGCTGATAGTGCCAGTGAGCAAGACGGCAACTTATACGAGCTGTTGACGCAGATTCAGCAATTTTATCAGCGTAATNTGNACACGCATCCGCATGCCAAGCNTTACTTTGCCGCCCGCGGTATNACTGAGCAAAGTCTTGAGGATTTTGGTTTAGGCTACGCGCCTTTTGGCTGGCAGCANCTTGANCATGAGTTTCCTCAAGANATAGAAGGACTAAAGGCGCTAGGGCTTGTGCGCCAGTCAGAGTCAGGTCGTGATTATGATCTATTGCGTGATCGCGTCATCTTCCCGATTCGTGACAATCAAGGACGCACAATTGGCTTTGGTGGCCGCGCGCTCGATGATGAAGTCAAGCCTAAGTATATTAATTCCTCAGACTCGCCCGTCTTTCACAAGCAGCATGTGCTTTATGGTTATTATGAGTCGCGCCAGCAGCGGGCTAATGATTGGCTCGTCGTTGAAGGCTATATGGATGTCATCGCGCTGTATCAAGCAGGCATTTATGGCGCGGTGGCCTCTATGGGGACAGCGATTAATGAGAGTCAAATCTCAAGACTTTTGACCTTNAACCCGACGCTCACCTTAAGCTTTGATGGCGATAGCGCCGGACAAAAAGCGGCTTGGCGCACGCTTGAGGTGGCGCTACCGGTACTCGCCGATGACAAAGAGCTTAGGTTTTTGACCTTACCGAACAACCATGATCCCGACACTTTTATTAAAGCGCACGGCAATGAAGCTATGCGCGAGCAGATCAAAAACGCCATGCCGCTGTCGCAATATATCTTCGCTTACTTAAGTGAGCGTTATGATATGAGCTTAGCAGAAGGCAAAGCGAAGCTGATGTCGCAAGTGCGAACACTGACGGCTTCTTTGCCAAAAGGCAGTAGCTTTCGTTATCTGCTCAACAATGATATCTATCAAAAGCTGGGCGGCAAACGCAGTCAAAACAGTGAAGCTAAAGATGCCTTGTTAGACTTTGATGGTGATATGACCATCAGTCAGCAGCTGCAGCTGTGCTTTTTGTTTCAGCCCTTAGCGTTAAGCGAAGATCCGATTGAGATGATTTGGCAGCAAGCAGGGCTCACAAGCTTATCCCTGCCTGCCCATATCCAGCAAAAAGCCTCGGCTGACGCCATGCGCGCTTTGGTTTGGGAGGATTTGCAAGATGCTCCTTTGATAGATGTAGTCAGTACCATCAAGCGCTGTATCAATTACTTGCCAAAAGACCCCAATGCGGCAGCGCATTTTATATTATCTAATCTTACCGCGAGTACCCAAGAGTCGCTGAGTCGTAGCTGGGGTCCTTTTTATAAGACCTTACACGCCAGAAATATCTTAAGCTTGGATGCGCTGATTGAGACACTAGTTATGCAGCTACTACAGCTGCATATGCAAAAAAAGACCCAAGAGCTGATAAAAAACCCCAATCATGTCAAACTCGCCATCGTTAGAAAACAAACCCAGCACCTCAATGATTGGATGCGGGCCCAGCAAGCCGAACAATCCGCGCAAATGATGGGCAGCTAAGTAGATGGTGCGACGAGTCTGGCGCTACAAATGATCTAGGGCGTGTCCCTAATTCAAGCGTTTATGACTAAATGGGCTAAAAATGGCTAAATCTTTGGCAAACGGTGTCAAATAGCTGGTCAATATCTTGATATTACCTTCGCTATTTTCCTTGTTTGCCTGCGATTTATCTCATTTTCATCATCATTTTTGAAATAGGGACACGCCCTAGGACGGGCTTAATTTATTTTTTATCCTAGCCAAACCCTTTAAAACCCTAGCAGCTGACCCCATCATCTATGATAATGCTCAATAAGCTTTCAAATCAGCGGTTAAAAAACAAGAGATTCTAGTATCTGCGCTGATTAGCCGTATTCTGTTTTCATAGGTCTGTGTTAAACTACGCCGTTATCAGCTTGATTTGAGCAATTTGAACCAATTTTTTATTTTTTGCTATTTTGAATTGTAGTTTATTTATAGCATTGATGCTTTTGAGCCCTTATTCATATCAACTCATTGTCATAGTAGAGGATGACTAATTGCTAAGCTTATAGGTCAATCCAAGCATTTAGCCTTTATATCTGTTATGACAATGCCCGATGCAAGCGAGTAATTATGAACGATAAGTCCTTATCTAATTCCACCTCCCAGCTAGCTACCCTAATCCAGATGGGTAAGGAGCAAGGGTATCTCACCTATGCTGAGGTGAATGATCAACTTCCAGACTCTATTACCGAAAGCGATCAGATCGAAGATATCGTGCAGATGCTGACGGACGTTGGGATCAAAATCTTTGAATCTGCTCCTGATGCTGATGATATCTTGATGAGCGATGATTCAAGCGATGATGATATGGCAGCGGATGAAGCAGCAGCCGTACTCGCTTCTGTTGAGACAGAACCTGGACGCACCACTGACCCTGTACGTATGTATATGCGTGAGATGGGTACTGTTGATCTACTGACTCGTGAAGGCGAGATCGCTATCGCTAAACGTATCGAAGAAGGTATCCGCGATGTGCAGCATGCGATGGCCTACTGGCCCGGTACGGTACAGTTTGTGCTTGATGAATACCAAAAGGTTCAAGAGGGTGAGAAAAAACTCTCTGATGTGATTACCGGCTTTTTAGATCCTGAAACTGAAGAAGATCGTCTGGCAGCTAAAGAAGAAAAAGATCGCGTTAAAGAAGAAAAAGAAAAGGCCCGTGAGGAGAAAGAAAAAGCACCTGTCCTCAAAGCTAAAGATAAGAGCAAGCTCGATGACGAAGACGATGAAGACGAAGATGACGTCGAGGAAGAAGAAGCTGAAGAAGAAAGCGGCCGTATCGACCCAGAAGCCGTACGCCTGCGTATCGAGGAGATCGAAGACTTATTTGTTACTGCTAAAGAAGCCTTAATTGAATATGGCCGTGGTAGCGAGCAAGCAAAAGCCGCTTATGCTCTACTCGCTGAGCGCTTTATGATGCTCAAACTGAACAATCGCATGTCCGATCAAGTCATGGCCATCATGCACGATGTCTATGATGATGTGCGTAAGCAAGAGCGCCAAATTATGCGCCTGGTCATCCGCCGTGGCCGTATGCCGCGTAGCGAGTTTCGTAAGACCTTCCCAAGTAACGAGACAAACGTCGATTGGCTNACAGAGCGCCTAAAAGGCAAGCCAGCCTTTGCCGAAACTTTAGAAAAAGTCACTGATGATGTGATTCTACTGCAGCGTAAAATCCGCGACTACGAGCAGCAGCTCGACATGGAAATCGTTGATATGAAAGATGTCGCGCGCCGTATGGCAGTTGGTGAGGCCAAAGCCCGCCGTGCCAAAAAAGAGATGGTCGAGGCTAACTTACGTCTGGTTATCTCAATCGCCAAAAAATACACCAACCGTGGTCTACAGTTCTTGGATCTCATTCAAGAAGGTAACATTGGTCTGATGAAAGCGGTCGATAAGTTTGAGTATCGCCGCGGTTATAAGTTCTCAACTTACGCCACTTGGTGGATCCGTCAGGCGATTACCCGCTCAATCGCTGACCAAGCGCGCACCATCCGTATTCCGGTGCATATGATTGAGACGATTAACAAAATAAACCGCGTCTCGCGTCAGCTGTTGCAAGAGATGGGGCGTGAGCCTACGCCTGAAGAGTTAGGCGAACGTCTCGAGATGGACGAAGTCAAAGTCCGTAAAGTGCTAAAAATCGCCAAAGAGCCGATCTCTATGGAAACGCCTATCGGTGATGATGAAGACTCGCACTTAGGCGATTTTATCGAAGATGGGACGATCTCAAGCCCTGTCGATGATGCAACATCTGCAGGTTTGCGTGAAGCGACGCGTGATGTATTAGGCAATTTGACCGAACGTGAGGCGCGTGTGCTCAAAATGCGCTTCGGTATCGATATGCCAACCGATCATACGCTAGAGGAAGTCGGTAAGCAGTTCGACGTCACCCGTGAGCGTATCCGTCAGATCGAAGCCAAAGCGCTGCGTAAATTGCGCCACCCTTCGCGCTCTGAGCACTTGCGTTCATTCCTTGAGAATGATTGATATAGCAGCTTGAAAAAACGCTATTTTAGCCTCATAAAGGAGGCAAGACAGTAGCAGGCAATAAGTAAAAAAGCTGAGCGAGTCTCAGCTTTTTTGTGTGCGGCTCTAGCATTAATATTGAAAAAACAACAAAGGTTTCATTATGAGTAACGATCCAAAAAACAACGCTAACGATCAACAAGCCAGCAAAAGAGACGTCAAAGTCACCGAATTAGTCGCTAATAACGGCATCTTAAAAGGTAAAAAAACGGATATTCAAAACCCAGAGCTGTGGGAATTTCCCATGAACTATCCGATGAGTGTGATCGGTCATGAAGGCGAACACGAAACATTACTCAATGAGTTAAAACTCATTTTGGGCAGTCAGTTCCCTGAGTTCGACTTAGCCTCTATTGAAGTCAAGCCTTCAAAGACCAACCGCTTTCATTCAGCGCGGGTTAATCTGTATCTGACTAGCGCTGAGCAAGTGAATGAGCTTTATGCAGCGCTTGATAACGCGCAAACGGTACGTATGGTGGTATAAGCAGCAAACCTCTTGCTAGAAGCGGCTACAACGAGTCAGCGCTCTATCTAAGTTGTTATTTGGCGAGTCTTACCTCTTAATACATCGAAAAGTACAACCAAAATCGTCACTGTTTAGGTGACGATTTTTTATGGCATTGACCGTGCTTATCGGGTACAATCTGTGCCGCTATTTTACGCTTCCCACTGCTATTATCAGTAGCAAAGATATCAAATTCGCAAAAGTGAAAAGCAAGCTGTTTTTTATAAAAAAATTTATGATTCTTTACATATCTTCTAGGCCTTATGCCATCGCTCTTTGCTGAAATTTAGCGCCTCAACAACATAAATTCAATCTAAAATCAATATAGCATTTTCAAATTATTCCCGCTATATTGTGTCTACTTACTAACAAATACGCTATATGTAGTGCTCAGTGGTTTTTTACCTGACTAGAGCCTTCGGTATTCTTTTGCCTAAAAAAAGCACAGAAGCTTTTGGTTATAGCTTGCTTAATAAAAGAAGTCGATAACACTATAGGACAGTTTTGACTTAGGACAGTTTTGACTGAGTAATACGACTAACTATTGATAATTTACGAGGGCGGTATGACACATATTGATAATATTCAAGTAACCAAACGCGACGGACGCCTAGAGCCTATAGATTTGGATAAAATCCATAAGGTAATCGAATGGGCCGCGCACGATTTAGATAATGTGTCAGTGTCACAAGTGGAGCTTAAATCGCACATNCAGTTNTATGAAGGNATCAANACNCGTGATATNCACGANACNATCATCAAGTCAGCCGCCGATCTCATCTCAGAGGACACGCCTGACTATCAGTATCTCGCCGCGCGCCTTGCTATCTTCCATCTGCGTAAGATTGCGTATAATCAGTTTGAGCCGCCGCACCTATTCGATCATGTGACAACTCTAACTGAAGCAGGTAAGTACGACGAGCATATCCTAGCCGACTACAGCCGTAGCGAGTTTGATGAGCTAGAAGCCTACCTCGATCACTGGCGCGATATGAACCTTGCTTATGCCGCTGTTGAGCAAATGGCAGGTAAATACCTAGTACAAGACCGTGTCACGAAGACCGTGTACGAGAGCCCGCAGTTCCTTTATATGCTCGTGGGCATGTGTCTATTTGCCAATTACGACAAAGCTGAGCGCTTAAGCTATGTCAAACGCTTTTATGACGCGACCTCACAATTTAAAATCTCACTACCGACGCCTATCATGTCAGGCGTACGTACGCCGTCGCGTCAGTTTAGCTCGTGCGTACTTATCGAATGCGGTGACAGCCTCGACTCTATCAACGCGACCACCAGCGCGATTGTGCGTTATGTCTCGCAGCGCGCTGGCATCGGTATCAACGCTGGCCGTATTCGCGCTTTGGGTAGCCCTATCCGCGGCGGTGAAGCGCAGCATACCGGCTGCATCCCGTTTTATAAGCTCTTTCAAACGGCAGTCAAATGCTGCTCGCAAGGCGGCGTGCGCGGTGGGGCCGCGACTCTCTTCTATCCACTATGGCATTTAGAAGTTGAATCACTCCTTGTACTCAAAAACAATCGCGGTGTGGAAGACAACCGTGTGCGTCACATGGATTACGGCGTACAAATCAACAAAACCTTGTACACGCGCTTGATTAAAGGGCAAGACATTACCTTATTCTCGCCGGATGACACCCCAGGTCTGTACGATGCGTTCTTTGAAGATCAAGAGAAGTTTGAAGCGCTCTACACCAAGTACGAAGGCGACCCTTCTGTACGTCAGCGCCAGATTCCAGCGGCAGATCTGTTCAGCCTGATGATGCAAGAGCGTGCTAGCACTGGTCGTATCTATATCCAAAACGTCGATCATTGCAATACCCATAGCCCGTTTGACGCCAGCGTTGCACCGATTCGCCAGTCAAACCTCTGTATGGAGATTGCGCTACCGACTAAGCCGCTTGATAATATCAATGACGAAGAAGGTGAAATCGCGCTTTGTACCCTATCAGCGGTCAATTTAGGTAAAGTCGAGAGCGTCAGCGACATCGAAGAGCCTGCAGAATTAATCGTCCGCGCCCTTGATGCCCTACTCGACTATCAAGACTATCCGGTCAAGGCTGCTGAAAATGGCAGTATGCGCCGCCGTACCTTAGGTGTGGGCGTCATCAACTATGCTTATTATCTTGCGAAGAATGGTGTGCGCTACTCAGATGATTCAGCACTAGGCCTGACTCATCAAACTTTTGAGGCGCTGCAATACTATCTCTTGAAAGCCTCAAACAAATTGGCCAAAGAGCAAGGCGCGTGCCCTGCCTTTAATGAGACCACTTACTCGCAAGGTATTTTGCCGATCGATACTTATAAGTCTGACTTGGATAACATCTGCCAAGAGCCACTNCANNTNGATTGGGAAACGCTTNCGTNNNGAGATTACCGAACACGGTTTACGCAACTCTACCCTAACCGCCTTGATGCCGTCTGAGACCTCAAGCCAGATCGCNAACGCNACCAACGGTATCGAGCCACCACGTGGTCTGGTCTCTATCAANGCCTCAAAAGANGGNATNCTCAAGCAAGTGGTACCAGAGATTGAGAAATTACGTGGTCAATACGAGCTACTGTGGCAAATGCCAAATAACGATGGCTACCTCAAGCTTATCGCTATCATGCAAAAGTTTGTCGATCAAAGTATTTCGGCTAATACCAACTACGATCCGGTTCGTTATGAAGGTGGCCGTGTACCGATGAAGATATTGCTAAAAGACTTGCTAAACGCTTATAAAATGGGTGTGAAAACGTTGTACTACCATAACACTCGTGATGGAGCGAACGATGCACAAGCGGATATGGAAGATGATTGTGCTGGTGGTGCTTGTAAGATTTAACAGTCTTAATATCAGGCTCTCTACTTCAAAGAAGAGAGCCTGATTCTTGATATGCCCTATATTATTAAGGCTTAAACATGTCAAATGAATTAAATAACTTTATTACTAATGGTATCGCTAGTTTGTTAGGATTACCGGAAGCAGTCGTAACTTCGATACCTACAGTTTATAAAGCATACAAGGAACAGCGAATATTTAATTTTCTTAAGTATACTAATTTCACGATAGATCGGATATCCGTTAATGATTGTAATAAAATAAGAAAATTAATTTCTTCGAATGAAGGAAAGATTCTATTATCTAAATATTTAGAAGAAGCCATAGCAGTCGATAGCGAAGTGGCGCGCATGGCATTAGCTATACTATTTAGTGATGATCCTGATTTTATATTTGAAAGTCATATCAAAAATATAATATTCATTGCTATCAAAGAGCTAGACGATAGAGCAATTAATTTCTATATTGATTCTCACAATAAGGTTCATAATTATAAAATAGATGGACTACCCTATGAACGTGTAGTAATTAATAGTGAAAGTGAATTACTAAGTGAGTTCTGGACTAGGGAAGATATTGCTCTATTAGTAGGTCACTTTAGAAAATTAAACTTACTTTTACCTGACCCCTGCTCTTCTTCACCATATTCCAGCAAAGACTCAACATGGTTAGTGGAGTATGGAATTAGTGATACTACAAAGAGTATATCCAGACTTTTCCAGAAAGCGAAAGAGTTTTCTAAAGACTATAACCAACAAGCGTAGGTTGAGTAAAGTTTGCGATGCCTAATTTTTTAATTAAATAATTCGTTGTGTTTTATTCTTAGACACCAACATAATTACAACTTTAAAATTTAACACAACAGCAAATAAGACCTAATTGTCGTGCTAAAATTAGCCCTATATTTAGAGCTTAATATTAGTGGAGAATGAATTATGCAACCGATATTTGCGACACAGACAGCCAGTATCTCAGAGNTNAAGACCAACCCTTCAGCACTGATTAAGCAGTCGGATGGTGAATCTGTGGCTATTTTAAACCACAATAAACCCGTGGCTTACTTAGTTTCCACAGACATGTACGAGCGTATGATGGAGGCGATGGACGATATGGCACTTAGCCAAACCGCTAATGCTCGCATGAATGANGGGCAGACACCGATAAAGGTTACATTGGATGACTTATAGTCTTGAGTTTCATCCNTTNGCATTAAAAGAATGGAAAAAGCTAGCGCCCAGTATTCAGCAGCAATTTAAGAAAAAGCTGCAGCAGCGATTATCAAACCCACGTGTGCCTGCGTCAAAACTCTCAGGACATCCAGATACCTATAAAATCAAATTGCGTACTGTAGGCTATCGTTTGGTCTATAGCGTCAAAGATGATGTAGTGGTCGTTTATGTACTAGCCGTAGGCAAAAGAGAAAACAATAAGGTGTATGAAAGCCTTACATCGCGACAACCCTAATTAGAACACAGACAAAATAAAAATGACGGAGGTCATAGACGTGCANTATACCGCAATCATCAAAGACGGTGGNTTGTTTATCCCTAACGTATTTTCAGATATTAATGACGGTAGCTCGCACATCGTACAAATAGAAGTCGATATCGAAGCCGTGCGCGAGCAGTTAGACCCAAGCGTTGCCTCAAATCAAGAAAGCGCAAAAAAAGAGGTCGCAAAAGCNGCGAAAAAACCAGCAAAGCGTGTCACTAAAAAAACAGCGGCAAAACNNCCTCAAGACGAAGGATTAAGCCCGCAGCGTAAAAGCGCTATCGATGAANTNGANGCTTTGGATGANGGTGAGCTNAGCGAGATGCTCAAAGCTTATGTCAACGAAGGGCAGATATCTTTGGAGAACTTGTAGGTTATTGGGTAAGACACCCTATAGAATGTATTTAACGTTTATATCAATATATCAATCAACTAGATATTTAAAAAGGCAGTTTCATGACTTATTCAATCTTTAATCAAACCCCGAATAATGCGCTTACAGAGCCGATGTTTTTTGGTCAGCCGGTCAATGTCGCCCGCTACGATCAACAAAAGCACCCTATCTTTGAGCAACTGATTGAAAAGCAGCTGTCGTTTTTTTGGCGTCCTGAGGAAGTCGATGTCTCAAAAGACCGTATCGACTTTAGTAATTTATCCTCGCACGAGCAGCATATCTTTATCAGTAACCTCAAGTATCAGACCCTACTCGACTCCATTCAAGGTCGTAGCCCCAACATCGTGCTGCTGCCGCTGGTGTCGATACCTGAGCTTGAAACGTGGATTGAGACGTGGTCATTCTCCGAGACCATTCACTCGCGCAGCTACACGCATATCATTCGTAATATCGTTAATGATCCAGGGCTTGTCTTCGACGATATTATGCAAAACGAGCATATCCTAGAGCGCGCCTCTGACATCGCAGGCTACTATGATGAGCTGTACCGTAACTCGCAGCTGTATAGCTTGTACGGTGCCGGCACGCATAAGGTCAATGGCGAAGAAATCAGTGTTGATTTGCGCTCATTAAAGAAGCAGCTCTATCTGTGCATCATGGCGGTCAACGTGCTTGAGGCGATTCGTTTTTATGTGTCGTTTGCTTGCTCGTTTGCCTTTGCTGAGCGCAAGCTGATGGAAGGTAATGCCAAGATTATTAAACTGATTGCTCGTGATGAAGCACTGCATCTGACTGGTACACAGCATATGCTGAACCTGATGCGTAATGGCAAAGATGATCCTGAGATGGTTGAGATTGCCGAGGAATGTCATGAGCAAGGTATTGAGATCTTCCGTAAGGCCGCTGAGCAAGAAAAAGAATGGGCGGGATACTTATTTAAAGACGGCTCAATGATCGGACTTAATAAAGATATCCTTTGCCAATATATCGAGTACATCACCAACTTGCGTATGGAAGCGGTTGGCCTACCCTCAGCCTTCCCAAATTCGAAGTCTAATCCGATTCCTTGGATCAATACTTGGCTGTCCTCTGATAACGTGCAAGTCGCGCCGCAAGAGACTGAGATCAGCTCGTATCTGGTCGGTCAGATCAACTCAGACTTGTCCGATAGCGACTTTGATGACTTTGAGCTGTAATTTTTAGATGTTATTAGCGCGTCGATGACATATCGCTGTCATGTAGGCGCGCTATCATCAAGGCAAAAAACACCAATAAAAATGACCATCAGGAGCTTGGGCAATGACGTGGGTAGTGACTAGCAAACAGCGCTTTTATTTGCATGATAGCGAGACCTTGCTAGACGGCTTACTGCGTACTGGGCACGATATCAACTATCAGTGCCGTGAGGGCTATTGTGGTAGCTGCCGCGTACGCCGTATCGCCAGCTCGCATGTGGTGGAGTATCCTTTTGCGCCGCTTGCGATGATTGAGGATAATGAGATATTGCCCTGCTGCTGCCGGGTTCAAGGTGTTATCTATATCGATCATGAGCTGGTAAAAGACTGAGTGATTCATAAACCATTCGCTCATAAAAAACGCGCTGTCTTTGAAAGACAGCGCGTTTTTTGATGTTCAGTCATGTTGCTATTAACTAATGCTACATAGACAGTAGCGCTGAAGTAACGCAAGCTATTATTGAGGTGCGCCATTGTTTTCAAATAGCTTCATCAGCTCCTCACGCATACGGTCACGCTCCTCCTCACTCATCATCGGTCGCTCTTGTGACTCGCCGTNATAGTTCTGTTCAGGGCCACCCTCCATAATAACGGGACGTTGTACGACTTCTTGTGACGGGCGCTCAGCTAAGGTTACAGGNANTTCNGCGTGCTTACCATTGCGTAGTATTTGAGTATTGAGCACCGTNTTGGGCGGTTTGCGTGCGACATACTGAATCAGCGTATTGGCATCGGTCATCTCAACGCCATCAATAGTCAAAATAATATCGCCGGTCTTTAGGCCACTAATNGCNGCAGGGCCTTGCGGAACTACATTGAGCACTTCGACACCAGTTGAGGTCTCAAGCTGAGTCGGATCACGCANNTGCGACTGAATCTCAATGCCAAGCCAGCCACGGCTGACGCGGCCATCTTTGATCAGCGCGTTCATCACTTGCTCAACAAGCGCGGTTGGAATAGCAAAGCCGATACCCATTGANCCGCCTGAGCGCGAGAAAATCACAGTATTAATACCGACCAACTCACCGCTCGCATCGACTAGCGCACCGCCTGAGTTACCTGGGTTGATAGCGGCGTCGGTTTGGATAAAGTCCTCAAACTTATTGACGCCAAGGCCCGTACGACCTGTGGCTGAGATAATACCTTGCGTCACCGTTTGACCCACGCCAAAGGGGTTACCTATCGCTAGCGCAAGATCGCCAACGCGAATAGGCTCTTCACGAAACCCTAATGGCGTAAGCCCAGTCATATCGACGCGAATCACTGCTAAATCACTATCTGGATCGGTACCGATGACCTTAGCNCGGCTTTTACGCCCATCGCTAAAGGCAACAGTGATTTCATCGGCTTTTTCGACCACGTGCGCATTAGTCACGATATACCCATCTTCAGAGACAATAACGCCTGAGCCTAAATTAGTAGATCCTTGGCCTTGCTGCTGGTCACCATGGTTCTCAAAGAATCGGCGCAGTACTGGATCATCGATGTAAGGATGCTCTGCCATCGCCTGCGTCGTATAAATGTTCACTACTGACTGGGAGGCGCGCGCTACTGCATTATGATAAGAAGAGATCGGCTCTGGCGTATCAGCAACTGGCGCTGAGGCCTCTTGCTCAGCTGGTGGAGTTCTTGGTGGCTCCCATGTCGCCTCTGATGGCGTCTTCATACTCATAAATAGCCAAACAAACGCTGCAATTACTACTATTAATAAAACCCAAGGCAACCACTGCCATAGCGATGCCTTGTTATTGGCGTTTGGGGAAGACGACATAGAGAACCTCTGTAAATGTTATGCTAATGAATAAAGCGCTAGTAAATATTATAGTTTAGATAGGGCTGCAATAAGCTTTTTTAAAGACAAGAGCTAAATGAAATCAAGCTATAGAACCTATCTACTGACATAGCTGCGCTCACCAATTATAACTGGGCTTATTATACAGTACTGCGGCATCGTGTAGCCTTTCAGTTATTATGCTCAAAGGTAGTTTTATGAGACCTTAAACTAACTATGAGTACTCAATATACTCACTACATTCACTATCACACTATTAGCTCAGTTATCAGCTCAGTTAGCTGCTCCAACTAAGCGTAATAAATTGGCTTAATAGCAATATGATAAACTAAGCCTCATTTAAGTGCCTTATTTCAGCTACAACATAAAACCTCTGTCCTACTTATATAAAGAAGACAAACGCCTAAAAATTTAAGCAATAAAGTAAGCATAAAAAAGTACTAAGGAGAACCCATGAACCAAAAGAACCAAAAGAACCAAAAGCATAATTTAGAATCGACTAGCCCGGCTACTAACAACGGTAGTCCTAGTGCAGCGCCATCGATAAGCGCACAGGCCTTAGCCAAATTTTGTGATGATTATCTTGACGCCAATGCATTTAAAGACTACTGCCCTAATGGTCTACAAGTCGACGGCGGACGGCCTATTCAGCGTATTATCACGGGCGTGACCGCTTGTGAAGCGCTAATAGATGCAGCCATTGATGCTGACGCTGACGCCATTATGGTCCATCATGGTTATTTTTGGAAAGGTGAGCCTGAGCCTATCACCGGAATGAAAGGCAAGCGTAT
>FUFK010067924.1_pt1 | contig 40214 bp, 53 predicted proteins | sample 1021851 | NCBI WGS metagenome assembly FUFK01 (sample SAMEA51879418, study PRJEB19060) | metagenome
TCCAGTCTAACTTCAGGCACGCCGTTAATCTTCGCCCGCAAATAAGCCGACTGCATCATCTGGATACCCATGGCTAGGTTCATGTATGGCTCTGGCGCTTGGTAAATACCCTTTTCAAGAATTCGTTCAATCATCATGTTGAATATTTCTTGTGACGCCGTGGCCATATTATTAACCGCCTCTAAGTCAGGGTAATCAAGCAATGCACGAGCTTCTTGCTGCGTAAGCATTCCTGCCTGAAGCATTTCGATGACTTTTTGAAGCTTCGCCGCTGGCGTTGTAGGTAAAAGTGAGGTCGGGTAGACCTTCATCACATACTCATCGCGAGATAGGTCAATATCCGACCATTTAATTTTCTCAATGTCGTCATCGCCGTGGCTAATGACCTCAAACGACTCACCGCGAGCAGATACTTCGCGCGCAATATCGACCATTTGAGCCGCAGCGTCCAAAAAGAGCTGCTCATAGGCTTTTGCGACCATTAAAAACCGCTCGGACTCAATATCTTGAAATTCTCGAAGCGCAACGCCCGATTCTAGGCCCGCAGGCTTCTTTGCACCTGCTGCAAGCTGACTTACGCCCGCAATTTCGTATGCACGGTTAAACAACCGGTCTAAATGGCTAAAAATTTCACCAGAGACGGTTTTTGGGACAAAAAACTGCGGCGGGGTGCCCGCATACTCAATAACACCCCAAATTTCGTTATTTATATGCGCTTTTGAGATTTTAGAGCCGCTTTCAACGAAAACCTTCGGTGTTGCGAGGTGCATCTGCTGCTGGATGTTCCGCAACAAGCGGTTAATTTCTACTTGGATGCCAGTAAGCTGCTCTGCAAGCCCTTGGCCCCAAAAACCGAGTAATCGGCTGGTCCAATGGATAAAAGCAAATGGAAAGTCATCGCGCTCCCAGGAATCATCCATCAAAGTCGCGTTTTCTATCGCAATAACGTGTCGGCCATCTTTTGCGCCCTTAGAGCTTGGTAGGTGCCATGCCTCAATGCACTCAATTTGTTCGCTCGCTCTATACAACGAGTCATCATCCTCGATTGGAGACGCATCGCGAATCTGGTCCTTAAATTCCGGGAATAACGACGCCAAGACCTGCTTATCAACAACTTTACGCTGAAACATCTGGCGAGGGTTGCCGTATCGAGCTTCAAGGTCATCAACCACAATTTCATCAGGAAATACTCGCTCGCATTTAATCTCTCCGTCATACTCAAAAATTTTCATTACCCCAGTGCCAAAAACACAGGCATCGAGAAAGACTTTAGGGGCAACCTTATAAATATCGGAGCCGTAAAACTGGCCTGCGGTAAACTTGGTTAAGCGCTTCGCTTTGCGCTGCATTTCCCAGTCGCCGCCAGTTGTCAGATAAGTAGCCATTGGTTTGGCTTTAGCGACTCGAGCTGTAACGGTGTCGCACATCGATTGGATAATGTTTAAAGTTACGCGGTTTTTGGCGCTTGTTTTTGCTCGATGGACTAAGTTGCCGCTTCCCAAATCGCGATAACTGATATTTCCATAAAGACGTGCGTGGTTAATGTTGTTCGTCGAGTGATAACCTTGGTTATCCGTCAGATGCTCAACTACTTCAAAAACAAGATCGTGGGGCGCACTTGCCTCACTCCACCAATAACCTAACTTTTTCATTTTGAAACTCCCCGCAGATTACACACCTGCCGAATAAAATAAATCTTCGTGGTATTGCTCTTCTTCGGAAAGGCTCTTTGTGCCAGCGGTTTCAGGAAACACTTGTAACTGAGTACCTGCCGGTCTTGGCTTTTCCCANAGCTCTACCTCGATATCACCAACTCTTAACCGCTTAAGCCCATGCTTTTTTGCGGCTTCGATTATTTCTTCTAGTTCAGCGTCCATTCGTTTTCCCACCAAGCCTCACCGTCTTTTTTGTCGATACCACGCTCTACGCCTTCCCAAATCTTATCCTCTAAAGCAGCATAATACTCAGGACTTCCTTGCTTTGGAGCAATAGCTTTTTCCCTGTACGTGTAATGCTTGCTTTCGCGCCACGCATATAGGCACGCATCAGACAGGTGATTCTCAAAACGCGAATCTTCTTTTTTCCTGTCCTCGTCCCACTGGAGTAAATCCCACTCATCTAATATCTCGCACCCTTCGTAGACCTTGATAAAACCACAATGAAGGTCTGAATTCATAAGTTCAATATAGGATGCCTTGTTGCGCTTCTCTGCTGCGCGTATTGGTAGCTCGTAACGATATCGAAATTCTTCTACAATAGACTTACCAAGACCCCCCGTGTCGGCGACCATGATATTAAAATCGTAGTGCGAATCAAGCTCTTTAATTTTTTCGGCAATCTGCGCCGGTATCATCTTCGTCTCTTTGTAGGTATCGACGATGTAAAAATCCGGCAGCTCTGGACAGTAGGCCCCTACGACAAAAGCTGTCGCGTCTTCGTAACCTAAATCCACGCCCAAAATAAAGTTAAAGTCATGCTCGTGATGCGGCACTTCGGTGTAGAAGTTTTTCTCTTTGGTATACCTATAAATCAAGGAATCATTCGAGCGAATCCACTTGCCCCGCCACTCACGCAAATAAACGGGGTGATTTTCGTCCCAGTGCTTTTGCTTCATCCGGCGCTTAAGCCATTGCTCCGCATGGGGGATATGCGGGTTTTCCATAATGGTCCAATGATGATTACTGTACCCTTGCGCCGGGTCGGTAGAAGCACGGAAGAACATACCCGAACAAGCTGCGTTAGGTGTTCCAATCATGGCCATCGTACCGTTGTGGTCAATCAGCGCCGGTTCCAGAACTTCTTCCACCAGCTCTTCAAGATGTCGTCCGAAACTTGCGGCTTCGTCAAGAATAACCAAGTGGTAAGCAGAACCCCGCAGCTTATCAATATCAGCTTCATCATTCGCACCCGTCAGAACAATCTGGCTCTGATTGGGCAACGTAGCAATAAGCTCCGAGTTATTAAAGTGCATCCCGATGTGGTACTTGCGGTTGGCTCTTTTAAGCTCCATCCACATAAGCCGCTTGGCGCTGTTTCGCGTCAAAGCAATATAGGCCGAAATGCTATCTGGATTCCGTGACGCCGTCTCGATTAAGTAATAACAAGCCGCGTAAGTCTTACCAGCACGCCGGGAACACAAAGCAGTCTTAAAAGAGGCGGGGTCATTCATAAAAGCAAGCTGCTGCTCAAATAAATCCTCTTGCCACCGATAAGTCCGGTCTTTGGCGGTGCCCTTATCCTCATTCAAGGCTTCAGGGTCGCCAAAACGCTTAATGTATTCCCTGACTACCGCTCGGGCGTCATGCTTGGGCGGTGATTTCCCCATTGCTCTTTACCTTTACGGACTTGGGCTTTCTTCCGGCCCGCTTTTTAGGCCCTTCAACAACTTCAAGGTGGGAAATAGACGACATCGGCAGATACATCGTGCCGTGGCGCTCATGGATTACAATGACGCCATTCTTATTCGGCCCCCACTTCAGGGTAAACGCATGATGNTTNGGCGCTTTTAGATTGATNGCAATCTTGTCAAACACCGGTCGGCAGTCATGTTTTAGCGTGAATCCTACAATTTCCATTTTCCATCCCTAAATTTATCGATGCCCATNGGTTCTCTNACCTGTGGGACATAGAAAAGATTATACCTATCTCGCAGAGATTTATACACATAACCCTTATGGCTACAGATAATCGGCTCTCCTTGACGGTGTTCAAAATACTTCAGCAGCAGATTTGCCAGCCCAAGACGCCGGAAAGCATCCTTTACATAGCAATAGTGGACCAAAAGAGGGCCTGATTCGACCCTTATGCCGCACATCCAGGCAAAAATCTGATTTGGGTCGTCATCCATCACCGCCATAACGGTAACCGACTTTTCCATAAGGTTTCTTATGATTTTGCGGTGGCTTTTATACAGAATGCCCCGGTGCTGGTCTTTGTTTTGGTCGGCGTAGCTGCGAAGCCAAGTGCTATAAACCAAGGAAGCATCAGAAGAGCTTGCAAGGCGAACCAAAACAGGCAGTTTGTCGTTATCGCGTATGGGATTGTAGGCAAGGGTCGCATGTGGCGTTGTCATTTAGATTTCCCCTCTAGTTTCTTATAGGCGATGTCGGCTAGGCGCTTAAGGTCATCATCAGACATTTGCTCAAGCTGATTCTGCTCCCTAATCCCGTGCTCAAGATTCGCCAGTTGGCAGATACTTCGAGTTAGTTGGCCAAAGTGCTGAGAATCGGCTTTGTCCATTCCGCCCCCCGACACAGTTTGTCGCATCAGTCTTCGAGTTTCAGCATCAATAATGGAATACATATTTTCCATCATAGAATGCAGACTCGGCAAAATATTGACATCGATAAGGTCGCGGGCGTCGCGGTTGATTTCCACAAAGGCACCTTCGTCCTCTATGTCGCGGTCGGCCTGCGCCAGAAGCTCTTCTCTGTCTTGTTTTCCGGCAGCGCCTTTGGATGCGGCTTTGTCGTATCGAACTTGAAGCCTGCCAGCGTTGAATATTTTTCTGCTCATTATGCACTCCTGTGCTTGTCTCCCGAAGGAGCACCAAAAGGTGGCGCGATGCTGGGAGCCGGGAAGTGGAATCTTACGGACCCGGATTGGGGGTAGTTTGCAGGAACTACATCCCAACACCGCGAGTTAATACTAGGGGACACTGGGGGTTGACTCAAGAGAAAGCTTTTAGCGCGGTGCGTCAGAACTGAATTTTGGGGGAGTGACGATGAGGGTATTTAACATAAAAGGGGGAACCGGTGCGCGGGGTGGGGTAGGGTCGTCTTTGGCCCCACATGTGCGACGATGTGCGCAAGAAAGCATTTAATGAATGACGGTTCACTTAATCGGTCGGTTTAATGAATGGGGTTCAGTGAATAGGCCAAAAAAAAGCCCCACTTGATGTGAGGCCTTTATCTTTATGGGATTTCATGGCGGTACCGGTAAGTGTAGTGCCTTGATACATCAACCCAGACCTTTTCCGATACCTTGTGCCCTTCTAGCAATATGGCCTCACTCCATACCACACCGTGCTTTTTGTCCCTTTCCCCTGTTAGTCGCGCAAGGTCCCCTTTAAACAGTAGATACATGCTAAACCCCTTGCGCCGCGATAGCTGCATCTAGGTCCAGCCGTGCGAGTGCTGTTTTAATGTGGCGAATGCGGCTTTGATTGATTCGACCTTCCACTTGCCATGTTAAAACAAGCGCTTTTAAGTCGTTTTTGAGTTGGTTCATGCCTCACCCCGCAAGTACCGCTTATCAAGCGCTCGCATGTAGCAGTGAGGCACATCTCCGTTGTCTTTTGTAAAACGCGCAGCGTAAGAAAGCATGCTTCGTGTAAGCATTGCTTCGCGACGTGCTTTTCTTTCTTCGTTTGTTGGATACATTTTAAGTCCTTTTTTTGGGTTAGCTTACCTTAATCTACCATATATGATGCGTGCGTCAAGTAGATAGTGCGGAAAGATAGCCAAAGAAAGAACATTTAGGACGCGGAAGGCCCTTTGGACATGCTATCGGTCCATTGATGTAGTGCATATCCAAAGGACCAAATAACGTTACTCAAATCATTGCGCCCAATTCCACCCTATTTCAAGCCCAAAAAGCCCCAACCTATGAAGTTATGAAGCAAATGGCGTAATGTAGAAAGTTTTTTTTCTTATACTATATAGCCTATAAGCCTAAATCCTATATACCTAGTGATATCATATACTTGCGCTATATCACTCTATTTTGTTTGTGGGATTAATATTTAAAGCAATATTTACTACATCTCCATCATTCTAAGAATAACCCTAGTGTTTTTAGGTGCTTAAGTTTTTCAACCTATGGAGATGCTATGAAGTAAACCCCTTGCCTCATATTTTCCCTCATTTGCCCCGTTCGTTTTTTCTTCATTTCCTTCATACTAACTTCATTATAAAGTTGACGCCCGCATCATAAACTAGTAACTTACTCCATAGCTAACCAACCAACCAAAGGACACCAAATGAAAACTTGTACCTTCACCTTATGCGATGAATGCCGCGATTTGAGCGCAGCACTTATGCGACCTGACCGAAACTCAGACGAGACCGACAATCTGCTAGCGGAGTGGGTAACTTTCGAAATTATCGAAGAAATGGACGCTTTCCTAGGCGACGTTGCGCCGCTCGGTTTTGCTTACCTGTCTCCGCGCTCAATTAAGTTCAACGTAGAGCCAAGTAAAACCTGTGAGGCCCCCGGCTGTGATTGCCAGAAGAAAGAATCACTTGGTCTCTACCTTGGGCTTATTGACCACTGGCAATGCTGTATTGAAAGTATCGCCAACTCTCGAAGATATCGTTGACCGTTTAAAGACTGAAACCAAGTTGACCAGCACTGAAATCCTGCGACTAACCAACGAAGCATTGGAGGTAAAATAATGAACCGCGCTAATTACCATGACCGTCAATCTGCTAATTTTTTCAANTGNTCACTAACNGGNGAGCTNNTGCGNTTTACTGAGCACTACACCTGGAACGTTGTAGGCTCGCTTTCAGACTTCCCCTGTGACGAAGACACCGAGTGCCCAGTATTCTATAACGGCGCACCCGTTCGCGGTTATTATCTTTCCGATGAGATGGGACAAAAGGAATACGACAAGCTAACCAAGCCAGCTAGACCAAGCAAAGCCGAAATCGATAGCAATGCGTGCTACTATGCAGAAAAGCAATTACGCGAACTTGTGCAAGCGCTATCTGCTGACCGAGCGGTTAAGCGATTCGATAAGACTTTCCCTCATGATTACGTCGCCGATATCATGGGCAAGCTAAACGGCATCCGTAAAGACCTCCGAGCCCGTGAAGGTACGCCCGGATTTGGTAAGTTAAAATAAATTATTTTTATTTGTCAGATTTCGACGCCCTTTGTCGTCTAACATTATGAACCCCATTGCCCGCTTATCGCGGGCTTTGTGGGTAGAGCTAACCTATTTATTAAAGGATTTATTATGACAGTATCAGAAAAAACTTACCGCAAGGTTAAGGAATTGACTGGATGCAATACCCGCATTCTTAACTTCAAATATTTAGGACCGACCGACTTCAAAGGGAGCCGCGTCAAAATCACTGACAAGCGCTTCGAGCGGTCTAAAACTGTTGAGTTTGACCACCAATTCCGCACTGCGGTTGAAGTCGCAGTTGACTACCTGCTTTCCCAAGGCTGGGATGTGGTGGGAACCAACAGCGATGCGTGCGTTATTATCATGGGTTCATGGGATTCAGATAAGCAGCTGTAAGACGCTTTACCAGTCCCATCGGTGCAAATCGGTGGGCCTGAATAAATCGTTTGTCAGATTAAAAAATAAAGTTCGTCTAACTTAGTAGACACAAAAGGAGCTGACCTAATGTTTGAAAAAGTTATTCTTTGCCCGAATTGTAACGCGGGCATGTTTTCCACAACCAAGGCGCGGAACGTTGCCCACTCACTCGTAACGGGTGAACGTTCACTTGTGCTGCCCAAAGGTCGCTGGACTTGCGGCGTGTGCGGTTCCGACTTTAACCAGGGCACCGGGTTCGAGGCAATAATTGAAGATGATTTCGACCTTATGGCCGCTGCTGCGGAGCTTAAGCTATGAGAAAGTTTATCAGAAAGTGGCAGGCATGGGGTCTAATGTTTCGTCAGTTGTGGCGAGTGACCCCAGATGACGCAAAGGGTCAACTCTTACTTGAGTTGTTATTTGACCCCGCAAAAATTCAGCAACGAATGGACGCGGAATACAACCACCAAGTCCGGATGCGTGCGATGTTTTCGCGGCGTGCGTCAAGTTCGGAAATGATGTTCAGAGCAATGCTCAAAAGGAGAAAGTAGCAATGACTGAGAAAACTATCGAGGGGACTTACGGGTCCCAATTCACCCCTTGCCAAGTGTTCGTATGCGGCGCTTGGTACGTCGTAGAAGGCGGCTCAACCGTCAATCGTGTGGCGTGTCCGTCCGTTCTCATCGACGGCGTTGACGTTGAAACCATTCAGGACGTCGACTGTTTCACTACTTCAGGAGTCGATAGCCTGGAAGGGCTGGCCTCTGAGGTAGACGATTTTGTCTACGGTTGATTGGCTCTACATCAATTAGGTCGGCCTTGTTCAGGTCGGCCTGATTGAATGTTGAGCTAACCCATTCAGGAGAGAACTATGCCAAGAAAGAAAAGATATGAAGCCCGCAAGCCTAGCTTGTACGGGACTGAGGTAGAGATATTCGACCATTCAACCGGCTTCAAGATGGTCCGAAGCTTCGACGATTTTTTAAACTACAAATATTTAAGCGACCATATCGAGCGCTTGCCTACCTATGTGTTTCAGGATGTTTACGCTTTAGAGAAAATTCACGAGCAACAACTCGAAGCCAATGCCCTGAATACTGAAGTCATGGAAGAGCGTCTTCTCGTTCACTGCACGCACAACCCCGAGGTATCGGACGCAGTGCAGGCCCAGTGTAGGCAAACTGTTTTCTCTTTAGTTCGCAAGTTTGCCGAAGTCCTTTATTCCCAATGGGACCACCATGGTGCACCGTTGTGTCATGAGTCTGAGAAGCAAATGATTGATTACCTGTCCCGGCGCAAGTTTATCAGTCGAGTCATTCATTCAAATCTTAGTCGGGACTAACCCATTCAGGAGATAACTATGACGAAGAAAATTGTTGACTTAGAGCACCTTGAAAAAAACTACGGGGAAATAATTCACTGGGTAAAGTGGAAGCCAGACAACGGCTCCGACCCAAGGCACAATCGGGTCGGCTCTATGTTTACCAGCCTATCAGGAAGGCGTTGCGTTCAATCGGGGGCGTTATCTATTCCAGTTGACCAGATAATCGAAATTAGTCACCACGGGCGACGCTGGTAAATCAGAGCTAACCCCATTCAGGACTTGACGCGGGTATCAATCCCATATTACAACAACTTAGAGCTAACTTTTAATTCAGGACAAAACTATGAAAAACTTAAGAATCGATTGCGACATCAATCCGCCANCTNANTANGGGCTTGATTCAGGTCATGGGTCTTTATGCGAGTTTATAGTCATGGTGGGCAAAAATTCATTCAGGTTGNATGAGTGGNTAAATGTTGACGGGACACTTGAGCAGGTTGATTCGCACATCAAGATTAATCAATCCGAAACATTCGCTCAGGTCGTCAACGCCCTGGGTTGCACCGATGAAGAACTTTGGAGTGAGCTAATAAAAGCGGCGTGCGGCGAGGTGACGGCATGACAGAGCCATTATCATTTTACTCCGCATGGTTCCCTCTCATACAGGAGGCGAGGAGCTACGATAATCTTTGTGATTTGATTCTCACCCTTTGGGACTGGCCGCCATGCTCCATCTATGAGTCGTACGCCCTTGTCGCTCTTTTTGAGTGGGAGTCATCAAAGGCTGAGGTGCTAATCGGCACAGCGCACTGGGTTTATGAGGGGCTGCCGATATGACAAACATCCTACATTTTGACACCGATACCAATTCAATCACAGCGGGGCCGGGTTCTAAAAACTCAGGTCAACCGGGCCGAATCCATTTTGAGGTGGTGAAGAAACGAATCGAGAAGTCGAGCCGCAAAAAGCTCACGCCTGAAGAATATCTCAAAGTGACATTCAGGACGATGTACCACATAGACCGCGACTTTTTGAACCGGGGACAAATGCCAAGCGACCACGTTCACCACAACAGCCTCGTGATGACCGCCGACTTTATTGAATCAGGTCGACAGGTTTTTGAATTAGGACCAGTCTTGGCTGATGCCTTTCTTTCGACTAAGCTGACCAACATCAAGCTCGAACACGTTCGCACCCCGTTCAGGACAATCTACATAACAATCCCGCAAGGATTGGCTCAGGTCTGGGGCGGCAGGCGTACGGGGTTTCATAACGTCGATGGTGTCTACATCACTCGGGACACGACGGGCGCTCTAAAAATCATGTGGTGGGGCGGCCCCAATGCCAAATCGCTGGACCCGTGCGATGATGCAGTGGGGTGGCTAACCATTAAGCCGGAAGTTCTTTCGGGGCCGATACCTGAGACAGTGGAGGACTATCTGGATGTGCTCTTTTCAGGCGCTTCTGCCTATCGTCCTGACTCGCTTGGAGATAGACCAAGCCCGGAAGAGTTCAGGCACCTGTCTCACCTTGAGGACACCAATGCGCGTAGAGCGGTGCGCCTTGCTATCAACACCTGTCTCTACCTGACATCACCAAAGAACCCGGTTGCAGTGGACAAGCGACACAAGCAGCAGAACGACTTGGTAAACAAACTGTGTGAGAATGAACCCAAGACAGAACGAGAAGCTAAGAAGCTCGCCACAAAGGTAAGCAAGTTCAAACAGGTCTACCTTACTAGGCTCGGGCCTGACATCGAGAAAGAGGGCAAGAAAAGCCCCGACAAGAAAACACCCGGCACATGGGTCATGGCTCACTGGTCCCTGTATTGGACTGGCAAGGGCCGCCAGATTCCCAGAATGGTATTCAAGAAGCCCTACTTCAGGGGCAACCTAGAAGATAAAGATTCAGGAAAGAACTACGACGTGAGGAGCGAAAGAACATGACAAAGCTAGCAAAATACAAAGAGGGGGCGCAGGAATTTGTTGTTTATCCTGAGCCGTCCAATGACTGGATTGATACCTTTATGGGCGGCGTGTTGACGCTCGGGGTGTGTGGTTCGGTCACGCTTGGCGTTCTTATTATTCTCAAAACACTTTTAAATATTTTAACGGGGGCAGGACAATGAGCAGAAGTAACAGTTCGACAATATACGAAAACTGGAAAAGCCTAGCAGAAATAAAGGAAGGACTGAAGCTCCTAAAAGCCGAGGTGACGGATAAAATGGACACAGTGAGCAGCATTCAAACCAGAAGACACAACCAGAATACGGACCGCTTGGCTTTTATGCAGGTTGCCGTTGATGACGTTAATAAAAAACTAGACCTTATTATGGAACACTTGGGCATAGAGGGGACGAAATGAAAGGCAGAATGACACGAAGCGTTAAAACAATAACTCATCCTGAGTACGGGGATGTCGAGTGGATTGACACCAACGACTCAAGCACCGAAATAAAAATCCGATATTGGGACCCTCGTGATGGGGTAATTACACGCTGGGTTGACTGGACACTCCCAACAAAGAAAGAGAGCTGATCATGACATACAGAAAAATAATCGACTCCATGGGAGAATCAACGGACAGTATTATGTATTGCGGTGGGAACAACTACGTAGATCGATCAGGATGGAGGCCCGGTCCATGGATGTTTGAACGCCGCGATGAATACCAATGGACAGACGAAAAAACGGGATTCAGGTGTTGTATTCGCAGGCATCCCCGATACGGAACTCTTAATGGTTACATCGGACTCCCCCCAGGCCACCCCGGTTATGGCCAAGACCCGAACAAGGCAGGTAACGAGTTCTGGTGGGACTACAGTGTTCACTGGGGCGTAAACTTTGGGGGCTATGTAAATAATCCCGAACACCCTGAACCTCAAAGAATGTGGCTCGGGTCGAAGTTTCCAGAAGAGAATAACCTGTGGTGGATTGGTTTCGATTGCAACCACTCAGGTGACGCAGTTCCCTCCTCGGTTGACCACATCGTAGGGTGTAACGATTATAAGGATATCGGATTTGTGCGCAGACAGATCGAGGGATTACTGGAGCAATTAGAGGAAAAAGAGAGAGAGATGGAAGAGGAAGAAAAGAAAACACTTGAAGCTAAAATTGTGCTAACGGCGAAGGTTGTAGTTGATGGTGTGGTAATTTTGGAGCAGGACGTTTTAACGATTGCCAAGCCAGAAGAAGAATGGCAGCAAGTCTGATTGACTGACAGGCTTCTCGCCTATACTTTTATATTTCAATTTTAATGTGGGGCGCTGCGCGGCGCTGGGGAAAATTATGAATGAGCTAACCCGCTATGTATCAGATAGCTTGAGCGAGCTTACACCTTCATCCGGGAGCGACCCGGTTCTGGCTAGGCTTTTAATTGAGGTTTTAGAACGCAAGGGAGAAGGCTTTAAAACCGTCAGCACTGACGGAAGCTTTTACCTTTTTACAGGGATTCACTGGGAGCGTGTAACGCACGAGGTTCTTAAGAGCATGGCTCTGGAGTTAGATGGGCTATGGCTACCAGGGGAAAAGCCTAAGCGCCTCATGGTCAATCTGAAGAAGGCTGAATCTATAGCCAGGACCATGCTCCTGATTCATGAGGTTCGGAAAGAAAAACTCTTTGAGGATGCCCCTGCCGGGGTAGCTGCTGCGGATGGGTTCTGGACGATTGACGAATTTGGTGCGGAAATGTTCGAGCACTCGCCGGATAATCTTTGCACTTGGTCCTACGATTTTGAGATTAACCCGCAGGTCAAGCCGGTCAAGTGGCTTCAGTTCCTAGATTCTCTTTGGCGTGATGATGAGGATAAGCAGTCCAAGATTGACGCAGCGCAGGAGTGGCTAGGTGCCTGCTTGATTGGCAAGGCTACGGATTACAGTCGCGCCCTCTTGTGTCTCGGTTCAGGTGGGAACGGCAAGAGCTTATTTATGAAGTGCGCCGAGCTTCTCTTTAATATTGAGCAGGTCACAAGTGCGAGCCCGAAGCGCTGGGATCATGAGTATTATGTCAGCACCTTGATAAACTCTCGTTTAAATGTTTGCGCCGAGCTGCCAGAATATAAAGCACTGGAAGCCAGCGATATGTTTAAGTCTGTTATTTCTGGTGACAGATTAAGCGCACGGCAACCCCATTGTCCGGTCTATACTTTTGTCCCTCGATGCGGCCATTTATTCAGCGCTAACTCTTTGCCTTCAATCGGGTCGGGCGATTATTCTGATGGGTTCTTTCGGCGCTTTTTGGTCCTCTCCTTTAACCGTAGCTTTACAAATGACTATGCACTGGAGCGCCGCAGTCAGTCCGACATCATTGAGGAGATAGAAGCCGAGCGTCCCGCGATAGTACACTGGGCACTCGAAGGCGCTTCCAGGTTGCTTCGACGCGGTGAGTACACGCTTCCTCATTCTCATAGTGCGACAATTGTGCAATGGCACGAGGATTCTGACCCGGTTAAGGATTTTGTAAAGGCGTGTTGCACTGGGGGCGAGAGTCGGCTGGCTGATTTGTATGATGCCTTTAAAGAGTACTGCCTATCTACAGGCAGGAGGCACGGGAGCAGCAAGGCGATGGCTAAGAGGTTGCGACTTCATGGGCACAATTCAAAGCTGAAAACAGCCGGAACGGTGTTTGATATTCAAACCAAGCTCCGCGCCGACTGGTCAGATTGTAATTCTTCAGGCTTCTAATTCATCAAGCCAAGCCTCTGGTGGAATGCCGCAGGCTTTCTTGAACTTCACAGCGAGTTCGAGGCTTGGCTTATACTTCCCACTCATTACCCTCGATGCGTGCTCTGGAGATATGTCGACCATGTAACTAATCTCATTTTGATTCTTGTCGTTCTTCTTCATGAACTGGCGCAACTTTTTTACGCCCTTGTTCGGTATCGCTTTCGTCATATCCTAGCTCCTTAATAAGTTTCTGCGCTTCTTCAAAACCGTTGCAAACCTCTGCAACCCAACCGGCACGCCGCAAGCCCTCAAGCCATTCCTTTTGTGCGGCACTTAATCTGCCGCCTTTTTGACGCTTGAGTTCAATCGCACAACCGGAACGATGTAATTCTTCTTTGTCCGAGATGACCGAACACTGATTGAAGATGAGGACATCGGGTACGCCTTTGCGAAGCCCTTGGGCTCTAAGCGAGGCCCCTCTGATTTGTGCGCCTTTTCCTTTTCCACCATGCCCTTCGTTTGGGACGTGACACCAAAGCAGTCCGAGACTATCGAGGTATTTGGCAAGTCTAACTTGCTCCTCTCGCTCTGTTGGGATGTCGGACTTTGCTCTTCGTTTCTTTTTCGGACCCGCACCATCCCAGGCTTCTTGTAGACTGTTTTTGTTTTTTTCGCTTCTTGCATAAAAGTTACCTATCGCCTTCATAATCCTATCACGGTGTGCGTCGGACATTGACACCCCCATCAATCAAGTGGTAAGTTGTTTATGTCCTTCAGCGCCACTCTCGGCGCGGTTGGGTTAGCTCGAAGCGGCTAAGGCGTAAAAACCTTAGCCGCTTTTTTATGTCCCGAGGCTCCCGCCGGAGCCGCCGGTTGCGCCGTAGGGAATTAAGACGTTGAACTTCTCATCGTAAACCGTCGTAGATGCCGAGCAGCTTCTGCTGGACACACGGCCATAAACGTAATCCGTTTGTGTCGGTGTGCTCTTTCTGTGAAAGCGCTTGTTATCTACGCCGAGCTTCTTGAAGTCAGCTTCAATGGTTCCCTGCTGCTCTTTTGTCAGTTCAGAAAACTCTCCACGCTCGCTGTATCTCTTAGCTCGGGCAGTAGCTTTCTCTTCTGCTACCGCTCTCTCTGCCGCCGCCTTTGCCTTCTTTTCACTGATCAAAGCCTCGACTTCATCGGCGCAATAACCTGATGCGTCCTCGAACCCTTGGCGATAATCGGCATCTTGCGAACTTACTGTTCCCTTTGTGTTTGTGTCCCAGCCTGCAACACCACCATCAAAGTAGCCCTGCTTATATGCCTTTGAGCGAGGGCTTTTAGCTGCACCCACAAAATACGGTGAGCCGTGCTTGAGCCCCTCGTGTTTTTTGTCCAGTCCCTTATACTTAACTGTCATCACGATTAGCTCCTTTTGAAAATAAATCAATTATATGTTTGACGTTAGCATCATTATGATGTTACCGTCAACAACATAAGCTAACCGGAAGGATTTTTTTATGGAAAGAATTTTTGAAGAACTACCCCGCGAGGAATGCATGGGCAGTACTGACTGCAATGCTGCCGCAGGCACCAATCGCTACAAGGGGCCCAACAAGCTCTTTCTTGCAAAGACAGGGCAGCCGCAGAAGTCTAACGCCTACATGGAGCTGAGTCTGCTTACCGAGGATGCTCTGCGCAAAATTACGGAAGTAAAGCTTGCGGCGTCTGGTATCGATGTCTGCCTCAAGGAAGGTAAAACTTTTTTCTGGCGAGAGGATGGGGTTAATTTCAGGACAACCCCGGACGGACTTGCCTACGCATCAAGGCGGCACCGAAAGATTCTGTACGCGGTTGAAATGAAAAACTCGTTCAACTCGCCGCGCTCTGACTTCGGGGAAGAGTGGAGCGAGGATGTACGAGAAGACTATTATGACCAATGTGTTCAACACTGCGCCCTGACTCCTGCGCCTGCCTGCCTGCTGTCTGTTTGGTTTCATCCTACGCAATGGCCTGAGATGTTTATCGTCAAGGCAAACCCGGAACGATGGGAAGAGCTAAAGGCGACAGGTAAAGCGTTCTGGAAGAATCACGTGGAGACGGGCATACCTCCGGAGTTGGACGAAACAGAGTGGGCACGCAAGGCCCAGCTTCGACGGTGGACTTGGGAGGACAAGATTCACGAGGTGCGTCAACACGAGCGCGTTGTCCTCGCCGACCTTGAGAAGAAAAAGATTGCCTACGATAAAGCGGAGGAGGAGTTTAATGCGGCAAGGAACAAGGTGGTAAAGATGGCCGCAGACCTGGGGGTTGAGTCTCTGCGGTATAACGATAAGAATGTTGCGACATTCAAAGAGAATAAAAACGGAGTAAGAGTTGCGCGAATCAATTACAAAAACTTTTCAGATTTAGGAGCTAACAATGACTGACATGGTACGAGCCGCAGAATTGGCACTTATAAGTAATGACCTCGGTGCCCTTGGGCCTGATGAACGATTGGCTTACGTGCAAAAGCTTTGCACATCAATGGGCTTGAACCACTTGACTAACCCATTCCAATACATCCGCCTAAACGGGCAGCTTAAGCTTTATGCGACAAAAGGCTGCGCTGACCAACTCCGCAAAGTGCATGGCATCTCCATCGAGATTCTACAAAACGAGGTAATTGACGAGGTGATTATGGTGCATGTAAAAGCCACGGCACCTGATGGTCGAAGCGACGAAGACATCGCGGTCGTCAAAATGCGCGGAGGCGAGAACGGTATTAATGACCGAATGAAGGCCATCACCAAAGCCAAGAGAAGAATCACCCTCTCCATCTGTGGCCTCGGCATGCTTGACGAGTCCGAGATTGAGACAATCCCAAAGGAGCGCGTTGAACGCATTGAGGCACCGCCAGAAGTAAAGGCTGTCCTAATGCCGCCGAAGAAGGAGAAGAAAACTAAGAAAGAACCCAAGCCAGCCAAGGCCCGCACCGCAGCAGCAAACAAGAAAGAGTTTGCCAAGGCTGTCAGCAGCTTCGAGAAGGCAGAGGTTACGGAAGAGAAGGTTCTTAAGTTCTTAAAAATCAAAGGGGGCTCAGAGTTTACTGAAAAACTTCAGGCCGACCTTCGCATCGCTTTCAAGCTTGTAGCTCGCGGTCAATACCCAAAGGGGCTAGAGCGTGAAACGGTCACTTGCTCCGCTGAAGTCCCAGCGCCCCCCGGCGATGACATGGCAGGAGTTGAGTGATGTTGGATTGGGCGCTTTGGTTTGCACACAACGGGTGGCCAATATTCCCGGCGCATGGGATTGTTGACGGCGTGTGTACATGTCGCCGTGGGCCAGAGTGTTCATCCCCAGGCAAGCATCCCGCGACCCGCAGAGGGTGGAAGGATGCAAGCCTGGACCCAGGGCAGATTCGAGAGTGGTATGCAAAGAACCCACACGCGAATATTGCACTGGCTTGCGGTAGTATCACAGTGCTGGATATAGACGGCGAAAAGGGCCGCCAGAGCCTTGAAAGCCTTCTGGATGATGATAGGGCTGCGTATCTCAGAACAACGCCCAGGGCACGCACAGGGGGCGGTGGGTGGCACCTTTTTTTTCAGGGCGTAGAAGTCAAGAACCTTGTTGGAATGAAGCCAGGGCTCGACATAAGAAGCCGAGGGGGGCACGTCATTCTCCCGCCATCGATGCACATATCTGGTAAGCGATACGCCTTTGACCGCTGCCCGACCAAGCACAAGTTGCAGAAGTTTCCGAAGTGGCTGCTGAAGATTGCCAAAGATGACAAACCGCGCATTCAGACAGTCACATTATTAAGCGGCGAGCCAGTGGATATCGATAGCATCCCGGTCATCCCAGAATATCGCAACAACACGCTGACATCGTTGTGCGGCAAGCTCTTTAGGCGAGGGCGAACAGTTGAAGAAATTTCGGCCACACTGATGGCCATTAACGAGGCAAAGTGTCAACCACCGCTAGACGCCTCAGATGTTGAAAAAATAGTGTGGAGTGTATCACGCTACCATTAGGAGATTTTTATGAGTGGAATAAACAAAGCAATACTAATCGGCAACCTCGGCCAAGACCCAGAGGTTCGTCACACAAGCAGCGGAGCAGCAACGACATCCTTCTCGATTGCAACAACGCGAACCTACAAGGATAAGACAGGGCAAAAACAACAAGAAACCCAGTGGCACAAAATTATCACATGGGGAAAGCTTGCTGAGTTTTGCGGCGAATATCTATCAAAGGGGCGGTCTGTCTATGTTGAAGGTCGCATTGAATACCGGACATGGGAAGACAAAGAAGGCAACAAGCGCAACACTACCGAGATTGTAGCCGACACTGTAAACTTTGTAGGTTCAAAAAACGACTCTAATCAGAGCCGCTCAGATAACTGGTAATAACAAGGAGCTAACCCAATGAGAGACTGTAAGATTGACGATGTTGAAGAAGTCGGCCCTAGCTATAGCTTAATCTTTGCTGTGGGGCTTTCAGTTGCAACTTTTGTTTATTCTATTTTTATGAGCAATCCCGAACTTCTTGCTCGGGTTCCCGGAGTGTCGCACTACCAGGGGAAGCACTACGAAAAGACTAATGAGCAAAAGCGACTTGATGCCCAAGAGGATGCGGCACCTGCGCACGCTGACATTAGTGACGTAGACCGCGATGCGTTACGAATGTTGCTGGAGGCGAACAAATGAGCAAGAGAAGAAAAGCAGACCTAGAGCAAACTCAGCATATTATGAAAACTCTTAACACTGTCGTTAAGGCTGCCGCTGACCAAGCTGGTGAATTTTACTCAAACGAGCGAGTCGAGGGCAACGAACTGGATGGGGAGCTGATGGTTATTTACACGCAAGCGATTGATCAATTGCGTGAGGGATTTAGAATCTTAAGCACCGCTGAAGAAAAACTTAAACCTGTATCTGGCAAGAGCGGAAAGATTTTTGGAATTTTTAGCCGCGCCTAGCGGTAATCGGCTAAACTTAAAAGCAGGAGGGGATTATGCTTTTAGGGATGTTTTTTACAGTGGTTCTTGCCTTTTTGGGCTGGGGGCTTTGCTGCTCTAGTTACAAAAAGCGAGACTTAAATAGACGCATTGCGTTAGAACTAAATCGGGCTCGGGCCTGGGATCAGGACTAGACGATGGCGCAAACGTAACCACCGCAAATAAAGTATTGAGCATAGGTCAGCGCGGCCAGTTGTATTTGAACCATCGCGCTGCCTTTGCTCTTTCCGGGGAAGCCCCCCGCGTGTCAAAATGTACAAAGTTTTCGTACAACCCTAATCCGAAGCCGGTGCCTAATCTACGAGCTGCATTCTCAAGCTCGATATACAAACGAAGCATGTAAGCGCCATGCCTTTTTGTAGCATCAACATAGGTCACATCAGCAGCGTAGCAGATACCATCTCGTGGAAGATGCCAGCTCTTGGATGCGCCCCCAACTGCTTTGTTGTGCTGCTCGCAACGGTACGAGGAATTGATTCTTAGCGGGCCTAATTGCTTACGAACGCTATCGAGAACCGTGACGAGCGACTGAGCGGGATTTGTTTTTCCGCAGCAGTTGCAAGCAAACTCTTGAGCGCTAAAGTATTGGCCCACCTTCCCCATTACTTTTTCTTTTTGGCTTTAACTTTTTTGACCTTTTTAGGCATAGTCTTCTTAGCCTTTGGCGGTCGTCCCACCTTGCTACCGTATGTTCCTGGTCCTTTTGGCATTACTTTCTCCGTTTCTTTTTGGCTGTCTTAGCAGCCTTCTTGAATGCTTTAGCTGTGGGTGCCCCTTTGCTCCCCGGCTTTCGCATTGCTTCGCCTCGTTTTCGCTTTGCGTGGATATTTGCGTAAAGACCTTTTCGTTTTGCTGCCATTACCACTTTACCTTATTCGCCCAGTAAGCTGCGCTCATCTTACCTTTGGAAATGTTTTTGCCGTGACGAGCTTTAAAAGACTTCGCCCGTGCTGTCATCTTACGGTCACCGGTAACACCCTGTTGACCAAACCGAATCGTCTTAACCTTATCACCGACCTTGGCAACAACAACGTGCGATTTAGTTTTATGACTCGGCGTTCGCTTAGGTTTATTGTAGCCGCTAACGCCAGCTCGTTTCAATCGCGGGTCTTTTTTTACTGGCATCTCACCACCTCATTTTTAGACCGGCCATTGCCTGCCAGTCCTCTTTATTTGCGAATTCCCCATTTGCGAATGCGACAATGTCTTTGCCAAGACGGACATCAAGATTAGCAATCCCCCTGGGGCCAGCATTGTCAACAACAGCACCGAGTAGTAAGTCAACCGCATCCTCCGGCAGACTCTCCGCTTGCGCCAAGCCTCCGGCCACAGCATCAACTACTCCTTGGGCTTTCCCACTGCTTCAGTCGCCTCCCCTGCAATACGAGCAGCGTCAACTTTAGCAGCTCCAAGAGCAAGTGCGGCTTTTACAGTTTTGCGAGAATCAGCATACGATTTACCGCAGACAGCAGACAGGATAGCGCCTGCTACTTGCGCCCACTGCGCTTCTGCAAATAAAGTACAAACAATCCCGCCAAGCATCCCAACAAGAGACACCCAAAACTCTGTAGACTTAACACCCTTGGTAACACCCTTAATCATTGTTCCCCCCTGTTCACGGCCATAGCCTGCGCTCGGCCTCTTTCTTCAGCTTCTTTCAGCCTAACATCTTCAAGCAATTTGAAAACATTCGCTCCCGTTTCAGTTGTCACCCTGTTCATGTTGTCTGACAAGGTTTCAACTTTGGTGACTTTTGTATGCACGTCATCAATCTTATCATTGATGCGTTCGAGCGTTTGACCAGTTGCAGCCAAGCACTCGGTCATCTCGCCCATTTTGCTGGCCATCTCTGTCTGATGAAAATCAACTTGAACCGGGCGCTGGCCATTGCCCATCTTCTTATCAACAAGCTTTTCAATGACGCGAAGAGCAGCGAGAAGAGCCGCAAACACCGCGCCCGCTTCAATCATGCCGCCTTCCATCTTAGCTCATCCAGTCCGGCTTAGGCTGTGCAACGTAAAGCTCTGGAACTTTTGCGTGTGTTTTTTCGTCATCACTTAAAGCGTTGTATGCTTCAATTGCCGCCTCAGACTTGGCAACACGAGCCTGCTCTTCGGTTTCCCAATCACGGCACTCGTCGGGGTCAAGGTTACGTTCATGAATAAAACTTTGCCCCGACAGCTGCTCAACTGCCTTGACCACTTGCATCATGTCCACGTTGATTTCTTTTCCGACAAACGGGTTTTTTGAATAGTAAGCCCATGCCATTGGTTCAGAGCGGTCGGCTATTGAGAAGTTGTGGGGGGATAGCGTGGTTACGTTCCCGGCTTCGTCTCTAACTTTTAGCTCGCTGCTACTAGACACGTCTTCGGAATAAAGCTGAACGCCATTCGTAACACTAGAGCCTGGAGCAGTCCCGTTGTAAATCTCAATTTCGCCGGTTTCTTTAAAGGTAATTTGCTCGGTATTTCCTGAGCTGCGAAGCTCAAGCATGAAGCTGTCAGCACTATCAACCGCTGCTCTTATAATTGCGCCAGCGGCACCGCCAACAACGTGCAGTTTTGCGGATGCACCACCGCCACCGCTTGCGATCATCAAGTCCCCGCCGCCGCTGAGCTGCATCTTGGCGCTTGAGTTGCAAACAAAGGCGATGTTGTTTGCTGATGGTCGAATCAGTCCGGTGTTTGTCTGGTCTTTAAATGCAACGCCTGGGGCGCTTGCGGTGCCATCAGGAATTTGAACCGGACCAAGGCTGACAACGTCAGCAGAAGAGTTGCCCAGCGTCAACTTTTCAGCGCCGTCGGTCGTATCTATAACGATATACTCTTTTCCGTCGGTCGACTCTATTACCGTACTACTGCTGTTGTCTGGGATAACTGTGGTGCCACCACCAATAGGCTGGCCGTAATTAATAATTTTTGCATCCGCCATGACTTACCCCTTTGCCGTTGTTGCTTTGATGTGGAGATCACCAGCCATGTCGCCAGTACCATCGTCATCGTAAGTGCATCGAACGTGTTCAAGCTTCATATTGAAATTAACAATCGTTAGCGTCTCGTCCGTTAAATCAATCGTTTGAATTGTAGGGGTGGCTACTTCAGTGCCAGTGCTATCAGTAAAAATAGACTTAAGCCGAATGCGAATATTGGCCGAGCTGTTGTCTGAGTAAAACTCCCACGTTTGCCGACCATGCTCTTGGACCTTTAAATCCATGGCAGTGGCTTCTGTGTCGCCGGATAGTCCGGTAAATACTTTGGTAATAGTTCTCATCTCAAAATCCTCCTGGGGCACAAGTGCCAAGCCATATCTTCAGCTTAAATGGTTATGTCATCGCACGCTCTACTGGGAGCACGCCTCGATTTGCTATTCCCTTAAGGCCAGCTACGGCTCTACCGCCGCCTCTTTCTTGCTGGCCCTCTACGGCTTTATGGACTGCCTGCAATGCGCTCGCTATCTGCGTAGGCACTACGGGCTGCCCGTTAAGCTTACCCCACATTTGCATCGCATCGAAAGAGATTTTTTGACCGCCTTCTGACTTCTTGGCTAACTCTTCGTTAAATTTAGTCACATAACGGCCGTAAAGATTAGAATACATTTCTCTAGTGTTTTTAACGGTGTCGGCGGTTAAGGCACCGGTAGACACCTCGCGGTTTAGCTGCTCAAGCGCAGGCCCCATGATAGCATTTTGGGCTCTGGCGTAATTCGCTGCTCCCGCATCTGAGACAACAACGCGCTGCTGTCCTGTGATGGGATTAACGCTTAGTGTTGAGTTTTTCTGGGCCGCCACCTGCAAAAGCTGCGCGCCTTTTATGGCGTTTGCGGTTATCTGCTCTTTAAGCATTGGGGCATCGTCTAGCGGTCCAAGATTTTTAGCAACCTTTTCCGCCAGTGCCTCGGGGTTAGAAATTGAAGCAAGCGCCTCCATTTCTTTAGCAAGGTCTTCCTCATCGTTGCCTGTAGCTTTAGCCCCGATAAGACCAAGCAAGGAAGCGCGCTTGGATGGCCGCATTGCCAAGAAATCTGACACCGTGTCAAACTTGTTGCTAACTACTCGAGTGGTCGCATTAATCGCATAGTCGTCGATGACTTTATTGATTTGCGACTTCATGCGGTGGGCTACGATTCTGCGACGAACCGCATCGCCGGGGGATGCTATGTTGCGAATGTACCGAGCTGCAAGGGCACCCGGCAATCCGCCAAAAGCATAACCGCCAACGGTAGCAAACGTCTCTGAGATAATTCCAGGTTGACGTGAAAGGTGGTCAAGTTCTTTCTTGGCTGCTTGTAGGGCTTTGTATTCTGTCCACTTACCCTTTAAGCCTTTGGCTGCATTTACCGCACCAGGGAAAGCGCCGTCGATATTCATACCAATCGATTGCGCTGTATCAAGATAAGTCTCAAATGCATCCATGTATTGGTCAAACATCTGAGCGCGATGGTACTGCGTTGTTTCGGTCTTATCTAAGTTCTTAATAAACGAATTAACTTTATTTGCGTCAGCAATAAATTCAGGGTCACCGGGCTTTGCGCCCTTTTTCTTTTTGAGAAACTCGCGGGCAAAATCTTTCTGTGTGCCTATCAGCTCACTCCACGGAGCGTTTAAGGCTTTTTGCATATCCCCGGCTTGGCCAAAGTAATCCGAAGACTCTAAAAAACTTTTAAGTTTACTATATCCCGCAAGCCCTTTGCCATACCGCCCCTGCTGAACCTTTAACTGGTCAACAATCTTAAAAATATCCGCAGAGACGCCGTCAAGAAGATTCCCTAATTCAGCCTCACCAAATACCTTGGTGTCATATATTGGCGAGCCTTTCTTAAGGCGCGGAGCAGTCATGTCTTTGTAAACATACTCGTCAGGCGTTCTTGCAAAAGTGTCAGGTGAATCAGGGTCGAGGTTTCTGCGCCGTACATCAACCTCAATATTGCCTTCGTCCGTCAATCTAGCCTTAAAAGCTCTTACGGGGTCATCGCTATATGCAGCAAGTCGTGCGTCAACTTGGTCAAAAATTTCTTTCTGAGCCGTCTTTGCGGCGTTTATCAATTCACGAGCTGCGGCCTTTTTCGTGTCGTCGCCAAGCCTTGGAATAACTTCTTCTAATGATTGAATGTGCGCGTTTATGGCATCAAGGGCACCATTAACAGTATTTGCTTCGTTAGCTGGATTTACCTTCGGTAAAAATACTCGATATTTCTCATCGTTTACTGACTTGGTTGCGCCAAACGCCGCGTTAAACAAACCGCCAATATGCTCTCGTGTAGACACTGAGATACCGTCTTGGACATCAGAAAACCCTAGATAATCATCCAGAAATTTAGGGTCACGGGTTTTAGACAAAATGTCAGTATCAACCCCTGTCATTGCAGCGGTGTACTTGTCCTTAAAATCTGCAACTTTCTTGGCCAGTCCTGTCGGATACGTCGTTTTAGCTTGCGACTGAAATGCCTTGGCAATTACAGCAGGGGTAGCAGCAAAAGCGCCCGTGAGTCCGCCGCCAAGCAATGCAGCAAAGCCAATATCACCCGCTATCTGCTCGGCGGTTTTGTCGGTACGGCCAAGAAGCTCTTCAGAAAAAGTCTCGCCCGCACCGAACAAAGCACCTTCCACGCCACCGGCAACCGCCATTCCTGGCGCTGCCCGCAGCATTCTGGAGCCCCCCACCGCGCCCTCGACGCCAAGTAGCTTGGCAACGCCTTTCTCGGCAGCGGCAGCAGAGCGATGAGCAAGGCCCGCAGGGGTAACGGCAAGAGCCTTTTTAGCCCCGGCCTTCACCCCTGCTTTTGCCGCAGCACCTGCAACAGCAGTGCCGCCTCCGGTAAAGACAGCAGGTAGCAGCATGCCGCCGACTTCACCAACGCCACTCAGTACAGCGTTGTGCTCTTCAATTTTTCTAAGCTCTTCCTCGTCGTACACGCCAAGCTTATCAAGTGCAACATCAGAGCCGCCAAACGTAAGACCCCGCCCTATTGCCAAAAGCAGAGCTTCGGCGTTTTTGCCCTCATACTCTGCCTTGTCTGCCCTCTCTTGCCGAGCTAACGCCGTGTCATACGAAGCCCCTGCTCGAAAAGCTTGGTTTAACTCAGACTCGTCTATTGTCCCAAAGCGACCATCGGGGGCTTGAATGTGAATCTTTTCGCCCTTAGCGAAGACAAACTTGCCAGACTCATACGCAGCCTGAACTTGTGCATCAGGTATATCGCGCCACTGCTGCGCCCGCGTATCAAACATCTTTGGCATTTATTTGCCCCTGCCTTGTATTTGGTCAATTTCAGATTGAAATGATTTAAGAGCGTCGTCAGTTCCAGCTTTGCCGTATTTGGCATCAAAATAACGCTCAACATCGCCCTCTACAAGATACTGCTTTTCTCCCGCTGCGGCTATTAAGCTAGCCTCAAGGTCATCAATAAGAGCCAACCCGCTCTCTTCATCAAAAGCTTTATTCCAAGAGCTTGGAATTCGAGCCATAACCGCCGCTAAGTCTCTATCCGAACCACGAGCACCACTAAACGCTTTGTTTACAAACTGAGCGACACCAAAACGAGCTGCTGCGTAACGAGCTGCTGGCTTTGACGAGAGGACAACTTGGGCATCTGGCCCAAGAAAACCAGCCAAGCCAGACCTAAAAGCTTCCCATGTTCCCATTTTTTTGAATTTTTGCCGCAATCCCTTAATCTCGCCCAAGGCCAAACCAAACAAGTTTTTGGCCTCAGAAGACCCTTTGCCGCCCGCCCTAAGCCTTGTTTCACGCTGCTGAACAAGTTGGGCAAGCCTTGCGCTACCCTCTGCATATTTGTTTTCGGCTTGAGCAATTAACTGCTGCGCCGCCGCTTGCTGCGCTGCCCCCTTGTGCCGCGTTGCAAGCTCTCCAATTTTCATTTTGGCAACATTGTAACCCATATTAATCGCTGCTTGCTCGGCCATGCGCTCATCGCCAAACCGCTTCATCATCTGCGCGTAGATGTTATTCTTATTCATTAAGACATCTTTGCGTTTTCGCATTTCTTCTTTTTGAGCAAAAATATCTCGGTCGATGGCGCTATTGATAATCTGCATTGCTGTATTTGGAATCTTGCCGCCTGAGATACCTTGAGCAAACGCGCCGATAGCAGTTGCAAAAGCTGCGGCTACTCGCCCACCTACACCGCCGTAAGCTCGGTTAGGGTCAATAGTCCCGTCCTTAAGCTCTTGCTCGGCCATGCGCATTTCTTGCTCGGTCTTGTCGAGAGCTAACCGCTGGCGTTCTTGGAGAGCCTCGTATTCGCGTATTTCACGGTCATACTTTTCACGAGCCTCGCCTTGAGCACGAGCCATTTCGTCGGCCTGTCTTTGGTAGTCAACAGTTCCAGCCGCCTCTAAACTAGCAGCTCTCCCCCGAGAAAGCCCGCCTTGCGCTCGCCGTATAAGCTGGTCAAATTGAGACGCTGGCATAACCACGTTGCCGCTTTTGTTTACCGTTACCTTGGAACCCGCGCCCGTTTCTTTTGCACTAGTCCCCATAGCAGTTGCGGGCTCAAGCCCTAAAGCTTGGTTGCCCAGCGGCACGGTTACGCCCGTTTCCATAATTTCTTTAAGCTCATCCTCCGTTATTAAGCCCTGTTGAATAGCCTGCTGTGGATTTGCTCGGATAAAATCAACCTGTTTCCCAGTAAGGTATTTTTTTGATGCCGTGTAGCCAGGAATCTCTTCCCCTGTCATCGGGCTAACAGAAGGGGGCCCAATAAAAGACTCTAGCCCAGCTTCGAGGCCGGTTGCAGGACTAGACAAATACATGCCCTTAGACCCTTGAGGCACAGGGTCACTTCTTGTGGGCAACGCCCCAAGGTTTAACGCTTCCGCTTCTTCTATCGCCCTAAAAGCAGCCTCGTCTTCTGCGGCAACTTTAGCGTCTTGAAATTTATTCCACCTGTCCACGAGGGCCTGCACATCAACCGGCTCAGAACTTTCGACCGCACCCGCCTCTCCTGCTGGAACAACCGCCGGGGCCATTCCTTCATTTAACCTCTGAGTGCGCTCGTTAATGCTATGACGCCGCGATGCCTTTGCTCGTGGAGTCTGACTTATTGGGCCGTAAATGTTTCGGTCAAGCGCACCTGTGTTCATCTGGGCGGTCATAGCAGCGGCTTGATCAGCGGTTAAACCCGAAGCATTCAAAGCCCTTTGTTCGCCGCCCCCTAAACGTAAAACGTCCGAATAGGTTATATATGCATCAGTCAACTCTGACATCTTCTTATCTCCTTAACCGAGGTATCGGCCTGCGCTACTTAAAACCTTTGCGGTCTAAATGTCATAACTGCGCGACTTACCGCGAAAAAAACCTGCACCTGCTGCAATTGCACTTAAAACTCCGCTTAAAACATTTGAAAACAAAGCGCCGCGTGCCTGTTCTTGTTGAAGGGCAATTTGCTGCATTGCAAGGCGCTGGTTTTCTTTCTGCTCCGTGCCTGCAATCAGTAAATCTTCCAAAGCAGCCCCTGCTCCCTGCCTTGCCTGAATAGCCGCCGCTTCAATAGCGGCCTCGCCACCTAGTTCAGCCTGTTGCGCCGAGCGTCCAGCTCTTTGCATAAGTTCGGCAGTGCCAAACCCGCCTGCCCCCATAGCCCTGCCTCGTTGAGCTTGCGATAATATTGCAAGCTGCTTTTCTGCCTCAATTTGCCCTTCTGTTTTTTCACCCTGAGTAATTCCGTAAAGTTTTTGGGCCTGCTTATAGGTTCTTTCGTCCATCCCAAGTTTAGCAAGCTTCGTGGCTCGCTTGAACCGGGTTTGCCCCGGCTCATCGCCTAACAATGCCTCACGAAACTCATCCTCATCATAGTCGGTATCGCTATAAGTTTTTTGCCACGAAGGGTCACTGTACTTGTCAGCCATGCTTCACTTACCTTATAAGACCAATTAGGTTCTGAAATTCATCATCTGTTAATTGCTGATCTGTTGAAACAGAAGGGTCTTGAAAAAGCTGGCCACCCTGAGCAGCCCTTAATTCATCCTCTAAATTTAATCTTTGAATTGATTGAGCTACCCTTGCTTTTTCTAAGACATCAGCGACACTGCTGCCAGACGGAAGCATTTGCTCAGGAGATGCCGCAGATGTAGACGCAACCATTTCTTCCCTTGTCGGCATTTTTGCTTCAGGCAAACCCCTGGATGGATCAAAGCGCTGTGTTGACCAAAATGCAAGAGGGATAGATGATGCCGAAGCCCCGGCCCCTAAAACGTTTAGGCGCTTTTTGCGCTCGGCAATATCGCGCTCTGCCTCAAGAGCAGTTTGCCCCACTTCTCTCCGCGACTTTTGAGCAGCGGCGGCCTGGAGTGCGCGCCCTCTTTTGGCCTCTTGTTGAATGCTTCTACCAATTTCTTGATTAGCAAGTTGTTCAATAATTTGACGAGAAACTTGCTTTGCAATTTGGTCCTGAAGCATCTGGCCACGCATTTCCGCAATGGCTTGCTGTCTTAAAGCGTCGGATAAAAATGCCATCAGAGTGTCCTGCTTTCTATAGTTTTAAATGACGTTTTGTCGGGCCTAACACCAACCTCCAGTGCAAAGCCTTCGATATTTGCGCATTGCTGAGAGCCGTTTAGCTTGAGCAAAAGCTGAACGCCTCTGGATTTCTGTTTCCCGATATGAGAACGAAACAGGTATAAACCCGTTGGGTCACTTGATACCGTTTCAGTATCTGTTTGATTAGGGTCACCCTCTTCACCATCGTAATCATTATAGACCTCGACCGTAAGGGTATGCGAGCTTACAAACTGACCAAGAACCATGTAGCGGTAAATTCGGTCTTTTTTCATCAGCCCTGATGGAGAAATAAAGCCCGTCATAATCTCAGCATCATACACTACCTGACTAGAAGCATCGGCATTAACATCTCTAAATTCAGTGGTAGACTGCGTCTTAACACGACCGTCCGCGACTAGACGCTGAAAGCTTGTTCCATCAAAAATCTCGCCGACCTGATGAGCGCCGCTATAAAAAGCAAGTTCGTAGGTTGTCCACTGCTTGTAGTAGTAGTTATAGATGCAATACCGCTCAGTCCCGCCAGGAGTGGCTTTTTGTAGCATTATGCGAACACTGTTGTCAGAGTCTCGTCGTGTCATGGCTACCGCAGTATTTGATTCTACGGTGTCTTCTACTTGCGCCCCAATATAAACAACAGACAAATCTCGGCCAATCAAGTGAATGCCTTGAGCAGTTTGATAAAACACGCCGAGGGGCGAATCGGTATGCGCCGCGCCTTCTATGGCACCGTGACCGCGCGCAAACAGCCGAGGCTCACCGTAGCGCCCTTGGCCCAAAACATCAGGGCCTGGGCCAGCCACATAGTACCCATCGTTGTTTGTAAAAATAATTAGATTGTCTAAATTACTTTCAACCGCAGTAATTTTTCCAGGCTCACCTGTTAGGTTTATGGAGTGGTTTAATATAGGAAAACCTGGGGCAATACCTTCACGAATAACAGCAGATGCAAATGCCGAGTCATCTGTTCCCGCCGCTATAACTTTGTTCTGATGCCGTGTTAAATCTGTAACGCATCCAGCAAAACCAGTCCCAGGCAAATCATTTGTGTACAAAATCGGCCTAGAAGTAATCGCTGTCTCATCGCGCGGCAAATCGTTGTAAGTCACAAATGAAGATGAAAGACCATCAGGGACAGGTATATCAGCAACAAAGTAAAACGTGTCACCATTGTGGTCTGTCCTAAAAAGCTTTACGGTGACGTCGGTTTTTCTTGTTAGGCTCGGAACATATACTTGATTCTGAATAATTGTTTTGCCTGAACACGCAACTGTCAAAGTAGCAAGAGAGCTGCCGGTGTCCACGGTCACTGTGTCTCCCGCTGCGTAACCAGAGCCGGGGTCTGTAACAACAACGCTCGTTATTGCTCCCGTAGTTACGCCGATAGTAACAGTAAGCCCCGACCCGCTACCGGAAGTAGTAGTCGTTGCTTTAAGGCCAGCAGAGTAACCCCCACCAACCCCTCCAGAGACATCTGTTGTTATTCCGCTTACTTTTCCTGATACTACCGTGTGCTCTACAATTTCTGACGGAAGAGATTGATGCAAGTTACCTTTCGCGTCTGTCCATGAGTAAATACAGCAGTATTTGATAACGCGCCCATCTGAGAAGCCTGCTGTTGCAGTTGATCGCGTAGCCTCAAGAACCTTTTTAATGGCCGGGAAATTAACAAAATTGTTTTCTACGACACTGTTGCCGTCGTAACTGTGAATAAAGCCGCCGCTTCCTAACCAAGCGTTTTCAATATCAACAGAAGCCAGCTTTCTTGCAGGGTCAAAATCAATCTCAAACAAGCTTACCCCGAAAACGTTGTCGGGGTAATCTCCTGGGCCAGAAGCACCGGGGTCATGAAAAGCATATCCGTAATGTCGCGAAGCGCCAAAAACAAAAACCGTAGAGCTTTCACGCGATGTCACTCTTTGAGCGCCAAATAAAAGCCGTCTATTTGCTCGGCCATTGTCAAAGTCAGATGGATTGTTCGTAATAAAGTCAGAGGTCAAACAAAGAGCACCTTGCCCTGTTCTTATTGCCCCAACAATTTCTCCTTTTGAAACGTTTAGCTCGTTGTTTGTTAAATTTATAAGCACCGAATTATTGTTTAACCCTCTACTTGCCCCAGCAGGGCTCGTAGCCTCTTCGTCAATAAACAAAGCGTTATCGTTTACTTGAGTCAAAACACAGTACAGATTGCCATCGTACCGGAAAGCGTCAGAGGTTACCGAGGTGTTGAAGGCTACCGCATTGCTGGCCAAAGAAACGCCCGCGCTGCTTCTTGTAAGAATGTAGTGGCGTATAAAATGCTGCGGCACAATCTTGCCCTGCGTGCCCAAATCATCGTCAGGCGACCAAACCTCGACGATAACCCTTATCGTGCCCTCGTCCGTAATTGAGCCAGCAGTGCCCCGCAAAAGCTTTAGGTTTCCGTCTGTTGTTCCGTCTGCTCGTTTATTCTGCAAAGCATGGTCAACCTTTGCACTTAAGTCGTCTTTAATTGCAGTAAGAGCTATTTTATAGGTGCCGCTGTCGCTTGCTGTATGGCCTACAACAATTGCGTAGTCTGAAGCCGCGTTTACGTCGTTAAGGCATTTTAAAAATATCCCATCAGGAATACCGCCAGTAGTCTTAGTGTACGGGGTAAAATAAACCGACCGGCTACCGCCGCCCACATCTATTGAGGTAGAGGGCATTGTTAGCGTAGAGCCACTGGCTGTTAGATACTGCACTTTAATAATGTTACTGCCTGCATAATATGCAAAAACAGCCGCATCGCTATGCGTAACGCCTAAAAACTTATCAACTTGAAAAACAGGGTAGGTTGTATCAATTGCCACCTGAGTAGTCGAAGAGTCTAATAAGTTAGCCTCAGAGGAAACTGCCGCCGCGCTTGTTATGTTTGAGCAGTTTACCGAGCGGTATCGCATGTTGCCGCTTTCTTGGTAAACAATAAAAATGTAGTTTCCGATAACGAAACACTGAGGCTGTGCTTGTTTGTACAGGGCCGTAACTTGAGCAGATGAGTCCGTATCTACTGTTATCGTGGTGCTACTAAGCTCCGTCGTATCGATAAGTCTAGAACCACTTGCAATGTGCTCAATGTCGACAAAGGTATTATATGTAGAGCCTTGAAATTCGTACTCTTCCCAAACATAAACACGAACGCCGTTTTTTTCAGCTATCTGGCAGTTGCCTTGCCGCTTGTCTGTCTGGACATTTTTAAACTCGTTCTTGACGGTGCAAGGGACATAAGTTCCACGGTCTAGCAAGCCTTGCCCACCGGCCCCTTCTTTAATCCAAGAATACATATTCTTGCCATCTAGGATTAAAGTCTCATCGCCGTACTGAGAAATAGCAACACCGGAAGAGATGTCTCCGCCGCCAAACTTTGTGCGAGTTGCATTGGTGTCATGCCGAAAACCGCCGCGCTTAATCAGCTGGCCGCGCTTACCAAAGTCCATATTCTTTATGGACTTCAAGGCATCAGGCTCACGGGCAGGGTCAGATGACTTTTCATCTATGCCCTTGAGCAATGCAAACGAGAGTGTTCTTTTTTCTAATGCCATTAAAACACCCACAAAGAAGCAGTGCAGGCAGTGCCTTGGCTTTTTAGCGCAAGAAACTGCGATTTGTTGTTGTTTCGCGTATCATCTACCTGAATGATTGCATTCGCATTGATTGATACAACTATATAACCTTGATACTTGCGACCCAAGCCATGAGACACCTCTTTGGTGGCACTCGCCGCAAACTCGATATCAGGGATAAGACGGCCATTGATAATGCCGGAGCTTTGCACGTCCTTTGCAAACTGCTCAACCTTATCCTGTACCCGAGTAAGGTTGTAATCGTTGACCCTGTACCGCTCAAAGTGAATCATGGCTAAACCAAGTTGATGTAATCATCTAGGTAAGAGGTCGTTCCAACATTTACATCTGTAATGGCGTAAGACTCGCCAGCATCGCGCTTGCCCGCCGCCTGCTCGATACGCTGAAGCTGCTGCTGTTTCTGCACAAGCAGCACCTGAACGTCTGACTCTTCTTTTTGGAGGCATTTAATAGCCGCATCTATAACAACGTATTCCTCGTAGCCGCTAACCACTTGAGGGGCCTTGCTTACAATCGTGTCGCCTGTGCTTCCTGCATCAAATCGAGTCACTTCAGGCACATAGTGCAACTTTACCGTGCCCGATACAGATGGGTCAGGGATAAATTTAATCTTGTTCCCCTGAATGTGGTACATTGTGTTGGTAATTCTTGCTGCCGTCAGTCCCGGCGAATTGTAGGTCGTTCGTTCTTGGAACGAGTAAGGCTTCAGTCGGTAAGTCACGCCGCCAGTTGTAAAATCAACACCTAAAGCCTTGTAGAAATCTGTCGGCAATGTGCCGGGGTTGTCTGCGGGCAGTGTGTAATCACCGGATTTAGGTGACTCAGAGGTGTCTTTAACGTAGTAATCCTCGAACTTGGTTACAAGGATATCGTGAAGCTCGGCCATAGCCACGTTGATATAATCAACAACTTCAGCATCAGAGACAAAGGTAGAGCCCACCATATCCGCACGTCGGCGAACCGCTGTGATTAAGTTGGCCAACGTCAGGGTATTGTTCGGCATACCTATCCCCCAAAAGGAAAAGCGGGGGCACGTAGCCCCCGCTTAATTAATCCATCATAGTTGCCAAGTCGGACATCGCACTGACGACCGCATCGGCATCATTATCTTGGATGGCCTTGAGGAATTTTTCCCCTGCCTCCTTCTTCATCAAGCCATTATCATCCTCTTCTGGGCCATTCTTTTTGGCCTTTTCAAGAATCATAAGGGCAAGATTACCTTTGCCTTTCATGGCAAGCTCCTTACTTGACGCTGCTGTTCTTAACGTCAAATACCATCAAAAGGGTTGCCCCGTTAGATGGGTCGGCAGCGCTTCCGCCTGTAACGGTAAGGATTTTCATGGTCCCTGCGCTGGAAATGGTGTCAGTATCAATCTGAACCCTAATGTCTTCAGCATCAGGGTCAAGAAGCTTGCCGTCAGACCAAAGAAGCTTGTTGTATTTGTCAGTGCTGCCAGAAGGCGTACCCAGAGTAATTGTGTAATCACCCGTGGTGTTTCTCACAATAGACTTTACGCCAAGACTGTCGTCAGCCACCAAAGTAGGTGCACCCGTGCCGCCAATAGTCGCCTTCATATAAAGACGCTTAACTGCGCGCTCGGCTGCTTGAAAATTTTTAAAATCTCTACTCGCCATAACTCAATCTCCCTTCAGTGAGTCCGAATTATGCCAATTTAACGCGGCAGTTGTAACCTGGAGCGTTGCAAGCGACGTTTCCGTAGTAGCCGAGGCGTACTTCGTAAGCATCTGCTGCGCTCTCGCGAAGCATACGGTTGTTATCAAGGTCCAAGAACATTGGAGCTTCACCCAAAGTGTTAAGACTCCAAGTATCCATCTGAAGCATCCAAGCAACATCTGGCTGACAGTTTTGGTCAGGGATAACCTTGATTGTTCCACGTGGTCCACGGATGTCGATACCGGCAAAGCCGATGTCTACGTCACGGGCCTTTGCTTCGCTGTAAACAACTTTTGAACCGAGAGCTTTTTCAAGGTTCGCAAAAGTGGCGAAATCAACAAAGCAGTGGTCAGGGCTTCCACCCTCACGCGCCACTCGCGATGCACCACCAATTAATGCTTCCTCAATTGGAAGTGCCGAACCATCGAAGCGGTTACCGCCCAAACGAGTAGCATCTGCTGTCCGGTCAACACCGAAGAACGCTGTTGCCGCTGGAGCCGATTCCGGGCACCAACCTTCAAGACCTGTGACCATAAGCCCACGGTCGCCTTTTACGAAAAGAAACTCGTCGGCGGCAATTGTGCCTGATGAGTCATAAGCTTCGCCGGTAAAGGTCAGCGTGCCTGCGTCTCGGTCAATCGCGTCAAGTGTAAAGTCGCCGTTTGAGCCATCACGAGTTCTTTGAGAACCGCCAGAGAGCGCACTGAACACGTTCACAACCATCCCAACCTCAAAGTTGGTAATGTCTTCAGCGTTTTTAAGCGTGATTACCATGTCGGAAGCTACACTCGGCTCTGCGTTAATTTGACCACGCACACCCGAACCATCACGATACATCGCAACCGCAAGAGAGCGAGTTAGTGAGTGAAGAGCACCGTCAATTTCCATTGTCGCATAACGCAAGAAAGCATCGCTGTCGCGCTCAGTCGCCTTGATAGATTCGCCGGTAATGCTTGCGAAAGAATAGTCTTTTGCTCGCGTCAGCACGAACTGCTTCAATGCTGAAGTAGACGTGTTAGCCTGACCAGTCGCAAAAGTAGCACTTCGGCGCTGTGGGTTAGAGTAAATCAAAGGAATCGGCATATTCTCGCCGCCGAACTTTGTGTATTTCGGCATCATCGCGAAAAGCGGATTGTCTTTGTAAACCATGTTCTGAACACGGAGTGGTTTGTAGTGCTCTTTAAGAGCTTCAGTTACTGTACCTACGTCGAGTGGACTTGCCATTTTATAACTCCAAAATTAGGGCGTATCACCCCATTTGATCATAGCAGCGACACGCTCGAGAGATTTTTCCTTGCTCTCTAACACGTTGCCGGATGTTTCAGTCTTTTTAGCAACGTCACCATTGCTAAGTGTTTTCACCCGTTTCACTGCTTGCTCGGCGGCTTCTGGAGTCTCTGACTCGCGTGGTTTATCTAACTCACGAAATCTCTCTTGTAGCTTTTTGCTACCTAAGTAACGCTCGGCTTCCGCCATAAAGTGGTCCTCAACGAGCTTTGCNGCATCACCGTACTCAAGAACCTCTTTTGTAGTGTTGTAATGCTCCTGCATTACTTGCGCTACGAGGCCATAAGCGTCATGATGCTGCACCATCTCGAAGGTACTACTATCGTCTACGAAATTCTTAATGTTGTCAACCAACTGAGTGTGGGCCGCCTTTATCTGCGCCTGCTCTGCCTGTTGACGCTGCTTGTCATAAACCTCTTCAAGCTTGCCTAAACGGGCCTGAAGCTTTTCGTTTTCAAGACGAAGCTGCTGCTCTTCGGTGGGATTGCCTTCGTTGATAACCTGTTGGGTCAATTCATCGTAGTTAATCCCAAGCTCGCCAAGAAGCTTGGCAGGGTTTTCTTTTGCCAGTCGCTGCAAGTCAGCTAGGCGCGTAGAGGTGCCCTCAAACTGCTCTCGCTCTTTAGCGAAGTTGGCTATCTCTTGCTCTTTTTGCCGCAAGGCCCGCTCTTTTCGAGCAAGTGCCGCAAACTGCCGAGAAAAATCAGGGCGCTCGGGCTCTGGCGGCGCTTCTGCTGCTTCCGGCGTTTCGGCGGCCTCTTCGGCCACTTCTTCCATAAGTTCCGCGCTCGGCGCTTCNTCNNCNGNTGCTTCTTGNACTGCTTCNTCTGTCATACTAACCCCTTGCGTTGTTACGCTGTTGGGATGGGCGCTGCCGCAGCTTCCGCCGCCGCAACCTCATCCGTCATTCCTGCCGGGGGTGCTCCCTGTTCAGGGGTAGCTGGTCCCGGCCCCATTGGACCCATCGGCGGCTGTTGCGCTCCGGCCTGCATTGCTGCAAGCATACCGATAGAATCCTCGATAAATCGTCTAAACAAATCCAGTCTAACTTCAGGCACGCCGTTAATCTTCGCCCGCAAATAAGCCGACTGCATCATCTGGATACCCATGGCTAGGTTCATGTATGGCTCTGGCGCTTGGTAAATACCCTTTTCAAGAATTCGTTCAATCATCATGTTGAATATTTCTTGTGACGCCGTGGCCATATTATTAACCGCCTCTAAGTCAGGGTAATCAAGCAATGCACGAGCTTCTTGCTGCGTAAGCATTCCTGCCTGAAGCATTTCGATGACTTTTTGAAGCTTCGCCGCTGGCGTTGTAGGTAAAAGTGAGGTCGGGTAGACCTTCATCACATACTCATCGCGAGATAGGTCAATATCCGACCATTTAATTTTCTCAATGTCGTCATCGCCGTGGCTAATGACCTCAAACGACTCACCGCGAGCAGATACTTCGCGCGCAATATCGACCATTTGAGCCGCAGCGTCCAAAAAGAGCTGCTCATAGGCTTTTGCGACCATTAAAAACCGCTCGGACTCAATATCTTGAAATTCTCGAAGCGCAACGCCCGATTCTAGGCCCGCAGGCTTCTTTGCACCTGCTGCAAGCTGACTTACGCCCGCAATTTCGTATGCACGGTTAAACAACCGGTCTAAATGGCTAAAAATTTCACCAGAGACGGTTTTTGGGACAAAAAACTGCGGCGGGGTGCCCGCATACTCAATAACACCCCAAATTTCGTTATTTATATGCGCTTTTGAGATTTTAGAGCCGCTTTCAACGAAAACCTTCGGTGTTGCGAGGTGCATCTGCTGCTGGATGTTCCGCAACAAGCGGTTAATTTCTACTTGGATGCCAGTAAGCTGCTCTGCAAGCCCTTGGCCCCAAAAACCGAGTAATCGGCTGGTCCAATGGATAAAAGCAAATGGAAAGTCATCGCGCTCCCAGGAATCATCCATCAAAGTCGCGTTTTCTATCGCAATAACGTGTCGGCCATCTTTTGCGCCCTTAGAGCTTGGTAGGTGCCATGCCTCAATGCACTCAATTTGTTCGCTCGCTCTATACAACGAGTCATCATCCTCGATTGGAGACGCATCGCGAATCTGGTCCTTAAATTCCGGGAATAACGACGCCAAGACCTGCTTATCAACAACTTTACGCTGAAACATCTGGCGAGGGTTGCCGTATCGAGCTTCAAGGTCATCAACCACAATTTCATCAGGAAATACTCGCTCGCATTTAATCTCTCCGTCATACTCAAAAATTTTCATTACCCCAGTGCCAAAAACACAGGCATCGAGAAAGACTTTAGGGGCAACCTTATAAATATCGGAGCCGTAAAACTGGCCTGCGGTAAACTTGGTTAAGCGCTTCGCTTTGCGCTGCATTTCCCAGTCGCCGCCAGTTGTCAGATAAGTAGCCATTGGTTTGGCTTTAGCGACTCGAGCTGTAACGGTGTCGCACATCGATTGGATAATGTTTAAAGTTACGCGGTTTTTGGCGCTTGTTTTTGCTCGATGGACTAAGTTGCCGCTTCCCAAATCGCGATAACTGATATTTCCATAAAGACGTGCGTGGTTAATGTTGTTCGTCGAGTGATAACCTTGGTTATCCGTCAGATGCTCAACTACTTCAAAAACAAGATCGTGGGGCGCACTTGCCTCACTCCACCAATAACCTAACTTTTTCATTTTGAAACTCCCCGCAGATTACACACCTGCCGAATAAAATAAATCTTCGTGGTATTGCTCTTCTTCGGAAAGGCTCTTTGTGCCAGCGGTTTCAGGAAACACTTGTAACTGAGTACCTGCCGGTCTTGGCTTTTCCCANAGCTCTACCTCGATATCACCAACTCTTAACCGCTTAAGCCCATGCTTTTTTGCGGCTTCGATTATTTCTTCTAGTTCAGCGTCCATTCGTTTTCCCACCAAGCCTCACCGTCTTTTTTGTCGATACCACGCTCTACGCCTTCCCAAATCTTATCCTCTAAAGCAGCATAATACTCAGGACTTCCTTGCTTTGGAGCAATAGCTTTTTCCCTGTACGTGTAATGCTTGCTTTCGCGCCACGCATATAGGCACGCATCAGACAGGTGATTCTCAAAACGCGAATCTTCTTTTTTCCTGTCCTCGTCCCACTGGAGTAAATCCCACTCATCTAATATCTCGCANCCTTCGTAGACCTTNATAAAACCACAATGAAGGTCTGAATTCATAAGTTCAATATAGGATGCCTTGTTGCGCTTCTCTGCTGCGCGTATTGGTAGCTCGTAACGATATCGAAATTCTTCTACAATAGACTTACCAAGACCCCCCGTGTCGGCGACCATGATATTAAAATCGTAGTGCGAATCAAGCTCTTTAATTTTTTCGGCAATCTGCGCCGGTATCATCTTCGTCTCTTTGTAGGTATCGACGATGTAAAAATCCGGCAGCTCTGGACAGTAGGCCCCTACGACAAAAGCTGTCGCGTCTTCGTAACCTAAATCCACGCCCAAAATAAAGTTAAAGTCATGCTCGTGATGCGGCACTTCGGTGTAGAAGTTTTTCTCTTTGGTATACCTATAAATCAAGGAATCATTCGAGCGAATCCACTTGCCCCGCCACTCACGCAAATAAACGGGGTGATTTTCGTCCCAGTGCTTTTGCTTCATCCGGCGCTTAAGCCATTGCTCCGCATGGGGGATATGCGGGTTTTCCATAATGGTCCAATGATGATTACTGTACCCTTGCGCCGGGTCGGTAGAAGCACGGAAGAACATACCCGAACAAGCTGCGTTAGGTGTTCCAATCATGGCCATCGTACCGTTGTGGTCAATCAGCGCCGGTTCCAGAACTTCTTCCACCAGCTCTTCAAGATGTCGTCCGAAACTTGCGGCTTCGTCAAGAATAACCAAGTGGTAAGCAGAACCCCGCAGCTTATCAATATCAGCTTCATCATTCGCACCCGTCAGAACAATCTGGCTCTGATTGGGCAACGTAGCAATAAGCTCCGAGTTATTAAAGTGCATCCCGATGTGGTACTTGCGGTTGGCTCTTTTAAGCTCCATCCACATAAGCCGCTTGGCGCTGTTTCGCGTCAAAGCAATATAGGCCGAAATGCTATCTGGATTCCGTGACGCCGTCTCGATTAAGTAATAACAAGCCGCGTAAGTCTTACCAGCACGCCGGGAACACAAAGCAGTCTTAAAAGAGGCGGGGTCATTCATAAAAGCAAGCTGCTGCTCAAATAAATCCTCTTGCCACCGATAAGTCCGGTCTTTGGCGGTGCCCTTATCCTCATTCAAGGCTTCAGGGTCGCCAAAACGCTTAATGTATTCCCTGACTACCGCTCGGGCGTCATGCTTGGGCGGTGATTTCCCCATTGCTCTTTACCTTTACGGACTTGGGCTTTCTTCCGGCCCGCTTTTTAGGCCCTTCAACAACTTCAAGGTGGGAAATAGACGACATCGGCAGATACATCGTGCCGTGGCGCTCATGGATTACAATGACGCCATTCTTATTCGGCCCCCACTTCAGGGTAAACGCATGATGATTCGGCGCTTTTAGATTGATCGCAATCTTGTCAAACACCGGTCGGCAGTCATGTTTTAGCGTGAATCCTACAATTTCCATTTTCCATCCCTAAATTTATCGATGCCCATCGGTTCTCTTACCTGTGGGACATAGAAAAGATTATACCTATCTCGCAGAGATTTATACACATAACCCTTATGGCTACAGATAATCGGCTCTCCTTGACGGTGTTCAAAATACTTCAGCAGCAGATTTGCCAGCCCAAGACGCCGGAAAGCATCCTTTACATAGCAATAGTGGACCAAAAGAGGGCCTGATTCGACCCTTATGCCGCACATCCAGGCAAAAATCTGATTTGGGTCGTCATCCATCACCGCCATAACGGTAACCGACTTTTCCATAAGGTTTCTTATGATTTTGCGGTGGCTTTTATACAGAATGCCCCGGTGCTGGTCTTTGTTTTGGTCGGCGTAGCTGCGAAGCCAAGTGCTATAAACCAAGGAAGCATCAGAAGAGCTTGCAAGGCGAACCAAAACAGGCAGTTTGTCGTTATCGCGTATGGGATTGTAGGCAAGGGTCGCATGTGGCGTTGTCATTTAGATTTCCCCTCTAGTTTCTTATAGGCGATGTCGGCTAGGCGCTTAAGGTCATCATCAGACATTTGCTCAAGCTGATTCTGCTCCCTAATCCCGTGCTCAAGATTCGCCAGTTGGCAGATACTTCGAGTTAGTTGGCCAAAGTGCTGAGAATCGGCTTTGTCCATTCCGCCCCCCGACACAGTTTGTCGCATCAGTCTTCGAGTTTCAGCATCAATAATGGAATACATATTTTCCATCATAGAATGCAGACTCGGCAAAATATTGACATCGATAAGGTCGCGGGCGTCGCGGTTGATTTCCACAAAGGCACCTTCGTCCTCTATGTCGCGGTCGGCCTGCGCCAGAAGCTCTTCTCTGTCTTGTTTTCCGGCAGCGCCTTTGGATGCGGCTTTGTCGTATCGAACTTGAAGCCTGCCAGCGTTGAATATTTTTCTGCTCATTATGCACTCCTGTGCTTGTCTCCCGAAGGAGCACCAAAAGGTGGCGCGATGCTGGGAGCCGGGAAGTGGAATCTTACGGACCCGGATTGGGGGTAGTTTGCAGGAACTACATCCCAACACCGCGAGTTAATACTAGGGGACACTGGGGGTTGACTCAAGAGAAAGCTTTTAGCGCGGTGCGTCAGAACTGAATTTTGGGGGAGTGACGATGAGGGTATTTAACATAAAAGGGGGAACCGGTGCGCGGGGTGGGGTAGGGTCGTCTTTGGCCCCACATGTGCGACGATGTGCGCAAGAAAGCATTTAATGAATGACGGTTCACTTAATCGGTCGGTTTAATGAATGG